>Ga0206107_1000142_pt1 | contig 56958 bp, 51 predicted proteins | sample 2B0metagenome_FD_148652 | JGI IMG/M metagenome (GOLD analysis project Ga0206107, IMG submission 148652) | Enriched microbial communities from leaf-cutter ant dump, University of Wisconsin, Madison, United States - 2B0 | ecosystem: Environmental > Terrestrial > Nest > Insects nest > Nest dump...
GCCTAATACGCGGAGTCCCTGCAGTAGATCGGACGCCCACCCTGCAACACCTGCGTGTATGAAGGTGGATTTGCGGACCGATCGACACGCACGATCGACGAACCAACGCACATCTCATCATCGGCCAGTGCGCGCGGTGCGTTCATGTGCTTGGCCATGGCCCGCGATGCCAGTCCTTGCTGGTGGGCTCTTTCAAGCATGCCATCCGTCAAACCCCGGCCCACCGCGTCTGCGTACTGACCAACCCGACGAACCGGAGCGGACTGCGTGTAGGCATGAACCGCATGCCGAACCTGGTCGGCACCAGCCGCTTGGGGCTGACCGTCCGGGCCAAGCTGGTCACTGTCGGCACAGCCACCGAGCAAGGCTGCTGCCACAGCGAAGCCCCACACTCTCATATCCATAAGAACCCCCGTTCTGATGCGCGTGAGTCTATCAAGGGTGCACGAAGCCCACGGGGGCACGCTTTGGATTCGGTTGCACCTTACCGCCCAGCCGCTCCAGCAATATCCGCTTCAACACCGCGATGGTGGCTGGCCGGGTTTGCAGGTTGTGGCCGCCGTCGACCAGGTCGGTGGATCCTTCCGGCCAGCTGGCGCTCGCCAGGGGCACCACGCCGTCGCCGCGTTCGGGGTGGTTGCGGTCGCGGATGCCGATGATCGAGTGGATGCGGATGCCGGGCGCCACGGGCAATGTGCGTGCGACCTGCATCACCGGTTGCGCGGGCGACAGCGTGGCCAGGCTGGTGGGGCCGCCTTCGCGGAAGTTGTCGCGGAGCGAGGGCTGGATGATGTCCGGATGACGGTTTGCCAGGCGTGACAGGTAGCCGAGCGTGGTGGCCGGCAAGTGGATGAACTGGCGGACGATGCCGGCAAACCAGCCTTCGGCCATCGCGCTGCCGCCGTGGGGTGCGGCGATGAACACGACCTCATCCACGTCGGCGACCGGGGCATACAGGAACAGCCGACGCGCCTTCGCCAGATCATCGTTGTTGACGGCTGGTGGCCCAGGGTCGGTGGTGAAGGCGGCTGACCACAGCGACGTTCCCGGATCGGTCACCATCAGCCGCACGATCACGCCGCCCATGGAATGCCCCACCAGGACCGCCGGCGGCAACGGCCCGGAACGGCTGGCGATGCGGGTGCGCAGGCTGTCCAGCGTGCCGGCCAGTCGTTGCCGGTTGATCAGCACCGGCAGTGCGGTCGAATAACGCGCCAGCCAGAACTGGCAATGCTCGGAGATGTCGGGATCCCCGAGCAGCTCGTTGACCATGTTGGCCCAGGTGACCGGGCTGCTCGCCAGGCCGTGCACGAGGATGACCGGCGTCTTGCGCGGGTCGATCGGGGCGAGCAACTGGATCTGCGAGTCATCGTGATCCTGGTCGGCATCGAACAGCCCTCCCCAGCTGTCGCCTTCGCGCTCGAAGGTCGCGGCCGCCATGGCGTAGGCCGCGCTCATGTCGCGTGCAAGATCGACCGGCCCGAAGGCGGTGGCGACCGATTGCCGGCGGGAGGCATCGGTGGCGACCAGGCGCGGCTGTCCATCGGCGCCGGGTTCGAAACGGATGGTGATGGCCAGCGCGAACGACTGCGCCGGGAAGGTACCGGTCCAGTGGCCGGTTCGACCGGATGCCACCGCTGCGACGCCGATGCCGTCGTCGACCTGGCGGGTGCGCAGGCCGCGCACGGTCACCTCGCGTGCCAGCTCGATGCGCGATACCGCGTCCACCGGGAAATCGGTGCGGTTCACCGCCCATTCCAGGCCCCCTGCCCCCTTCGCTGCGATCACGTCCTGCGCTACGCCTGCGGTGCAGGCGTTGTGCAGGCGCAAGGCGAGTTGCGAGCGTGCGGTGATGGCGGGTTGGCGGCCGGCAAGTTCGGTGGCGTGGAGATACCGGTACGTGTCCTGCGCACAAGCCAGCCACGCGGCGTGGCGTTCGGCGCCTGAAGATCTGCGCGCGGCCCGATGCAGGACATCGGCGGCGGCGATCAGCCGCGTGCCTTCGCGAATGCTGCCTTCGCTCGAAAGGATCTCTTGCGCGCAGCCGATGTCGTCATCGCGGCAGGCGCGGTCGAGGCCAAGCATCGATATCACTTCGTTGGTGGTGCTTGCGCGTCGGTTCGCCAGCTCCAGGCCATCCATATGCATCCGTGATGGCGAGGCGGTGTCGTGTCGCACCTGCAGGCTGCCGCACCCTGCCATGCCCAGAGCGGCCATGCCGATCACCAGGCCGATTCTTGCCCGGGTGGCGATGCCCGTACGTGACGGGTGATGGCACGACGTCGCAGACATGACGTCGGCATCGTGCCACCACCGGCGATGGCCGCCATGATCCTTTGGTATCGGTCGACACCTTCGTGCAATCGATCAAACGGGGCTCCTCTGATTCCATCGAATCGTTCCCCCGGCGGGGCATGTCGCTCCGCCCTCACCCAGCAGAAGGAGCAACGACATGTCCATCGCGACCACCACCCCCGGCAAAGGTCTGCTTTCCCCGAAGGATCACACCCTGGCATTGATCGACTTCGAGTCGCAGATGGCCTTTGCCGTCCTGTCGATGGATCCGGTCAGCCTGCGCAACAACGCGGCGCTGATCTCCAAGGCCGCCCACGGCTTCGGGGTGTCCACCATCCTCACCACGGTGGCCGAGAAGAGCTTCTCCGGCCCGACCTTCCCCGACATCACCGACGCGTTGCCCGGGATCGAGGCGATCGACCGCACCTCGATGAACAGCTGGGAGGACGCCAACTTCGTCGCGCAGATCAACGCCTTCGGCAAGAAGCGCGTGGTGCTGGCCGGCCTGTGGACCAGCGTGTGCATCGTCGGCCCGGCGCTGACCGCGATCGACCAGGGTTTCGAGGTCTACGTGATCGTCGATGCCTGCGGCGACATCAGCACGGCGGCCCACGAGAGCGCCATGCAGCGCATGATCCAGGCCGGCGTGCGGCCGATGACCAGCCTGCAGTACATGCTGGAGCTGCAGCGCGACTGGGCGCGTACCGAGACCTACGGGCTCACCACCGGCATCGCGTTGACCCACGGCGGCGGCTACGGCCTGGGCCTGCAGTACGCGGGCGCGATGCTGACGCCGGAGGGTGGTCACTGATCACCCGTACGTGGCGCCGCGGTCAGTCCGTGGCGCCACACGTGACCCGCAACTTGCCGTTGTCCCGATTCGATCCGGAGGGAATGCCATGTCCGCCACCTCGTCCTCGCCTTCGCTGATCATCCGCAACGCCAGGATCACCACGCTGGATCCCGCGCAGCCGGAGGCCACTGCCCTCGCCGTCCGCGATGGCGTGATCGCGGCGATCGGTGACGAGGCCAGCGTCATGGCGTTGCGCAACGGTGCCACCCGCGTGCTCGATGCCGGTGGTCGCCGCCTGATTCCCGGACTCAACGACAGCCATACCCACCTGATCCGCGGCGGACTGAGCTACAACCTCGAGCTGCGCTGGGACGGCGTGCGCTCGCTGGCCGACGCGATGGCCATGCTCAAGGCCCAGGTCGACCGCACGCCGGCACCGCAATGGGTGCGCGTGGTCGGTGGCTTCACCGACCAGCAGTTCGCCGAGAAGCGGCTGCCGACGCTGGAGGAGATCAACGCCGTCGCCCCGGATACGCCGGTGTTCCTGCTGCACCTCTACGACCGCGCCCTGCTCAACCGGGCCGCGCTGCGCGCCGTGGGCTACGGCAAGGACACGCCCGATCCGCCGGGCTCGGAGATCGTGCGCGACAAGGCCGGCAATCCCACCGGACTGCTGCTGGCCAAGCCGAACGCGTCGATCCTGTACGCCACGCTCGGTCTCGGCCCTGCCCTGCCCGAGGACTACCGGATCAACTCCACGCGTCATTTCATGCGCGAGCTCAACCGGCTCGGCATCACCTCGGTGATCGATGCCGGTGGCGGCAGCCAGGCCTATCCGCGGGACTACCAGGTGATCGAGCGGATGCATCGCGACGGCGAGCTCACCGTGCGCATCGCGTACAACCTGTTCACCCAGAACCGCGGTGGCGAGCTGGCCGATTTCACGACGTGGACGAAGTCGCTGGAGCCCGGCCAGGGCGACGACATGTACCGCCTCAACGGCGCCGGCGAAATGCTGGTGTATTCGGCCGCCGACTTCGAGGATTTCCGCCAGCCGCGACCGGAGCTGCCGCAGGGGCTGGAAGGTGATCTGGAATCGGTGGTGCGGGTGCTGGCGGAGCGGCGCTGGCCGTTCCGCATCCATGCCACCTACGACGAGAGCATCGATCGCATCCTGTCGGTCTACGAGAAGGTCGATCGCGAGATCCCGTTCGACGGCCTGCACTGGATCATCGACCACGCCGAGACCATCACCGCGCGCAACATCGAGCGCATCCGCGCGCTGGGCGGCGGCATCGCCATCCAGCATCGCATGGCCTACCAGGGCGAGTACTTCGCCGAGCGCTACGGTGCGGCGGCCGCCGCGCACACGCCGCCGGTGAAACGCATGCTGGAAGCCGGCGTGGCGGTGGGCGCCGGCACCGACGCCACCCGCGTGGCCAGCTACAACCCGTGGGTGGCGCTGTACTGGCTGGCTACCGGGCGCACGCTGGGTGGCCTGCAGCTGTACGGCGATGAGAACACGCTGTCACGCGAACAGGCCTTGCAGCTGTGGACTGTGGGCAGCGCCTGGTTCTCCCACGAAGACGCGAAAAAAGGCCGCCTGGCCGTGGGCCGGTACGCCGACTTCTCGCTGCTCTCGGCTGACTACTTCAGCGTGGCCGACGAGGCGATCCAGGACATCACCAGTGTGCTGACCGTGGTCGGCGGACGCATCGTCCACGGCAGCGGCGATTTTTCCGATCTCGCCCCGCCCTTGCCGGTGGCCATGCCGGACTGGTCGCCGGTGCGCCATTTCGGCGGCTACCAGCACGGCACCCCCGCGCCGTCGGTGGCGCATGCGCACGCCTGCGCCATCCATGGCCACCACCACGCCGCCCGCCATGACGTACCCACGTCCGACCACGGCGCGTTCTGGGGCGCACTGGGTTGCTCGTGCTTCGCGTTCTGACATCCGGCGCCGGGGCGGGCGATACCGGCAGCCGCTGAGGCCGCCTGCCCTGGCAGGCAGTGTCCGCGCACCCGCAGAAAACATCCCAGGTCAACGACAGGCAGCACCATGACCCAGCCCCGCAGCGTCCACATCGCCATCCTGCGCAAGGTGCGTCCCGGCCAGCACGAAGCGTTCGAGCGCGCGCTGCAGGACTTCTTCGGCGCCGCGGCACACGAGCCCGGCGTCGACGGCGCCCATCTGATCCGTCCGCTGCCCGGCCGTGACGACCGCGAATACGGCATCCTGCGATCCTTCGCCAGTGACGCCGACATGCGGCACTTCTACGCCTCCGAGCTCTACCGTCGATGGCAGGAGACCGTCGCGCCACTCGTCGAGGGCGAACCCTGCAAACGCCGGTTGCATGGGCTGGAAGCCTTTTTCCGCGAAGACCAGGCACCCCCCGCCTGGAAGATGGCCGTGTTGACCTGGGTGGGCGTCAATCCCGCTGTCTACATCTTCTCGGAGCTGGTGTCGCTGGCGTTCGACGATCTTCCCGTCCTGTGGGGATTGCTGCTGGTGAACGTGTTCGTGGTGGCCTCGCTGACCTGGTTCTTCATGCCGGTGCTGACCCGGCTGTTCCAGCGCTGGCTGCAGGTGCCGCCGGCAGCCGCAGCGGGTACGCCTTCCGCCGATCGGCCGGTACCGGGTGCACCGGGCCGATGAACGTTCTTGCCGAACCGGTGGCGGTCATCGATGGCCGGCTCGTCGTGGCAACGCCGCTGCGCTGGCCATGGCCCGGTTGAGACGCCACCTGGCCGGTGCGGCGCTGGCCATCGCCGCGCTTCCGGTAGCCGCGATCGCGGGGCCGACGGCGAACGATGGCCGCGCTATCGTCGCCGACAACGATGCACCCTGGAGCGCGCCGTCACTGACCAAGGAGCGCTACGACGAGGACTGGTCGGGCCTGGCCGATCCCGCCCGTCGCAGCGGGCGATGGGTCGAACCGTTCAAGTATGTGCCGCTGAACGATGCGGGCACGTTTTACCTGACCACCGGACTGGAACTGCGGGCGCGTTACGAGGGCTACCGCAACAACGGCTGGGGCGATGCCGATGCTCCCGACGACGGTTACGTGTGGACGCGTGCCCTGCCCTACCTGGACCTGCATGCCGGCAGCGTGCGGGTATTCGTGCAGCCGATGCTCGCCCAGGCCATGGGCGTGCGGCCTTCGCCCGGACCGGTGGATCGCAGCGGTGCCGACCTGCTGCAGGGTTTTGCCGACGCGCTGTTCCCTCTGGGCGGTGATGCCACCGTGCGCCTGCGTGCCGGGCGCGAGCTGCTGCGTCTGGGCAGCGAGCGACTGGTCGGTACCCGCTACGGGCCGAACGTGCCGCTGGCGTTCGATGGCGTCCGTGCCACCGTCCGTCACGGCGCATTGGTTGCCGACGTGTTCCATGTGCGCCCGGTGGAAGCCGGCCCGCATGGCTTCGACGATCGCCACTCGTCCGCGCGTGCGCTGTGGGGCGTCTACACCACCTGGACGCGGGGATGGGGCGGCATCGATGGCTATTACCTCGGCTACCGCAATGACCACGCCGGGTTCGAACAGGGCACCGGACGCGAGCGGCGCGGCACCCTGGGCAGCCGCGTGTTCGGTGCCGCCGGCGGCTGGCACTGGAACGTCGAGGGCATGCTGCAGGACGGTCGCTTCGATGGCTTGCCGATCCGCGCCTGGTCGCTGGCCACCGAGCTGGGGCGGACGTTCGCTTCGCTGCCGCTGGCCCCGGACCTCACCGTGCGCGCGGATGTCGTCAGTGGCGACCGCTCCCCCGACGACCATCGACTGGGCACGTTCAATGCGCTGTTTCCCAAGGGCCAGTACTTCGGCGAGCTGTCGCCGATCGGTCCGTACAACATCATCAACCTGCAACCCGGCCTCAGCTTCACCTTGCAACCGGATCTGCGGCTGGACCTGAACAGCATGCTGTACTGGCGCCAGAGCCGGGGCGACGGCATCTACGACATGCCGGGCCATTTGCTGCGCCAGGGCAATGCCCATCAGGCGCGCTTCATCGGCTGGCAAAGCGAACTCCTCCTGGAATGGCAGCCCGTGCCCGAGCTGTCGTTGTCCGGCTCGATCTCGGTCTTCCGGCCCGGTGCCTTCATCCGCCAGAGCGGCCCGGCGCGTCCGCTTCGGATGGTGGGCCTGGAAACCAGCTTCCGCTTCTGATCCGCCGGCAAGCACCCAGCGCCATGCATGCCGGCATGAAATGTTCCGACCATCCATCCAACGGAGTTGCCTTGCCGCTTGACCCTCCGGCGTGAGCCGAAGGATCGTCACCGCACCAGGCGCTCCCCCTGACCCGGGCCAGCTCATGACCAAGCCATCGTTCCGCTCCCTGTTCCGCGATCCGCTGGTCGCGTTGATGATCCTGCTTTCGGCCACCACCGGCATGGTCGATGCCGTCAGCGTGCTGGGCCTGGGCAAGGTGTTCACCGCCAACATGACCGGCAACGTGGTGTTTCTGGGGTTTGCCCTGGTCGGCGTGCCCGGCTTCGACTGGACGCTCTATGTCACCGGCCTGGCGTGCTTCGCGATCGGCGCGGTCTTCGCCGGGCGCCTCGGCAGGGCCTGTGCCGGACTCGGGCGCCGGCGCTGGCTGATTCGCGCCGCGCTGGTGGAGACCGGCCTGTTGTGGATCTCCGCCGGTTTCGCCGTCGGCATGGCGCCGACGCTGGCGGGAACCGAGGCGGTCTCCTGGGCCGGCTACGTGGTGATCGCGTTGTCGGCGGCAGCCATGGGCTCGCGCAATGCCACCGCGCGCCAGCTCAAGGTGGCGGATCTGACCACCACGGTGTTGACGCTCACCATCACCGGCCTGGCTTCCGATTCCCGTCTTGGTGGTGGCGGCAATCCGAATCTCGCCCGTCGCGTCGCGGCCGTGCTGGCGATCCTGTCCGGCGCGATGCTGGGCGCCGCCATGCTGGTCATCTGGGGCCTGGTGCCACCGTTGCTGCTTGCCGGCGCTTCGGTGCTGGTGGCCACGTTGTGGCTTGCGCGCGACGAGGATAGCCCTGCCGCGACGCCGTGAAGAGCTGCCCGGCGCCTTGTGCCGAGTGAACCGCGGCACCGTTTCAAGCGCCCGGACGAAGCCCCTCGTCGACGACTTGCCGCAGCGACTCCGGCACCCGCGCACGGTGCAGATCAGTGGCGTTCGCTTCCGTCTGGATGGCCGCGCGCAACACCGCCTCGCGGCCACGACGCATTCACCGGAACACCCGTTGCACCAGCGTCACGCCGATGCCGAGCACGCCCAGCGCGGCAATCACCAGGAAATGATCGAGGTTCGCCAGCAAGGCTGCCTGCTGCGCGAGCAGTTGCGCGACCCTTGCGACCGCTATCGGCGCGGCGTCGATCGGGCCCACTGCCCGGGCAAGCCCGTCGCGCAGCGAATGGAGCACCGCGTCGTAGGCCGGATCGCCCGGGATGAAGCGGTTGTTGAGTACCGCGTAGTGCACGGCGGTTCGCCATTGCTGGCCCAGCGTGGCCAGGGCGATGCCCAGCGCGATGCCGGCCTGCGCCAGCATGTTCTTCAGTTGTTGCGCATTGGCGAAAACCGGCTCGTCCTGCTCCATCTCGCGGAACGTCTGCATCGCCGCCACCGGCAGGATCGTCAGCAGGAACACGCTGTACAGCGCCAGTGCCGGCAAGACGTCGTGCCAGAGGTCGGCGGCGGCATTGAGACGCGAAAGCAGCAGGCCGAACAGCGCCAGCGCGGCAAAACCGGTGACCAGGTATTTGCGCGGTGCGGGATGGCGCGGCAGCAGGCGGGTGACCACCCGGAACGTCACCACCGCCACCAGCAGTCCCAGCGCCTCGATCCGGCCCACGGTCGCCCAACCGAAGCCCAGCGTGCGCTGGAGCATTGCCGGGATCATGTAGTTGTTGGCACCCAGCATCAGGTAGCCGAAGCCGAACAAGCCCAGCCCGGCCAGGTAGCGCATGTGCAACATCGGCCGCACGCGCAGCAGGGGGCGTGCGGTGCGGTGCTGCAGCCACAGGTACGCCAGCAGTCCGCCGGTGCCCAGCGCGGCAAGGCTAAGCAGCAGGCCGGCCCGACTGAAGAAATCGTAGTTGTAGCGACCCAGCGCGTAGAGCAGCACGAAGCTGCCACCTGCCAGCAGGATCTGCTGCGCCGGTTGCGGCGCGTGCCTGCTCGCCGGATCGATCGGGATCGGCGACAGCGTGAGGGCTGCCAGCACGAAGGTCAGCGCTCCCATGCCGGCAACCAGCCAGTAGATCGCGCTCCAGGTTTCCATCGACACGGCCTCGGCCGCGATCCACGGCCCGGCGGCGATGCTCAGCGCCAGGCTGGTGCCGAGGGCGCGTATGCCGGTGAAACGCCGGGGTCCGGCCAGCTCGTGGTGGATGATCATGCGTGCCGAGGTGAACAGGGCGCCACCACCGATCGCCATCACGACGCGCCCGAACAGGAACGAGCCGAAGCCGGTGCTGGTCGCGCACAGGATCGAGCCCGACATCGAGATCGTGGTGGCGCAGAGAATGACCAGCCGCCCGCCCAGTCGCTCCACCAGCCAGCGCTCGATCGAGATCATCAGTATCGCCACGCTCGCGTACACCGAGGCGATCAGGCTGAAGTCCTCCGGCGTCAGGCCCAGCTCGCCCATCAGCGGGCCGGCGGCGAACGCGGTCATGCTCAGCTGCAGGAATTCGATCGCGGTCAGCGCTGCGATGGCTGCGTAGCGCATGCGGTCGGAGGCGCGCAAGGTCATGACCACGGACTCAGAGATTGGCCTGGATGACCTTGGTGACCAGCGCATCGGCCGCGCTCAGCTGGTTGGCGAACACGTCGGTCCGGTAGCCGTGCGTCGCGCCGCCGGCGACGACCAGCCGCCGCCCTTCCCGCTTGCGCGTATCCACACTCACCCGCATCGACAGGCCAAGTTGCAGTGAGTGGCGCGCGACCTGTTGCGGATCGAGCGCGATGCGGACCGGTACGCGCTGCACCACCTTGATCCAGTTGCCGCTCGCGTTCTGCGCGGGCAGCAGCGCGAACGCGTTGCCGGTGCCGGCAGCCTGCCCGGTCACGGTGCCGTGATAGACCACGTCGCCGCCGTAGACATCCGCCGTCAGCGTCACCGGCTGGCCGATGCGGATGTGGCGCAGCTGCGATTCCTTGAAGTTGGCCTCCACCCACAGCTCGTCCAGCGGCACCACCGCCATCAGCGGCACGCCCGGCGCGATGGTCTGGCCCAGTTGCACATGGCGCCTGGTGACCGTGCCGGTGACCGGCGCCGGCACGTCCGTGCGGTGGGCGGCCACATAGGCATCGCGCAGTTGCGAGGCCGCCGCCAGCACATCCGGCTGGGTGGTGATCGAGGTGCGCTCGATCGGCGCGCGACTACCGGCCAGTTGCTCGCGTGCCGCCTCCAGCGCGGCGGAGGCGGCATGCACCGCCTGTTCGGCATGGCGCACTTCCTCGCCGGCGATGGCGCCGGCGTCGACCAGTTCACGCCGATGCGAAAGATCGGCCCGGGCACGCGCCAGGGCCACCTCGCGCACGGCCAGGTTGGCGCGGGCCTGGCCGGCCGTGGCGTATTGCGCGCGTACCTGCCGCACGGTGCGCGCGAGTCGAGCCTTCGCACGCGCCAGCGCGAGTTGCGCGTCGGTGTCGTCCAGCCGCACCAGCGAGCTGCCGGCATGCACGAAGTCGGTGTCATCCGCGCCGATGGCGGTCACCACCCCGCCGACCTGTGCCGTCACGCTGACCACGTTGCCGGCCACGTAGGCGTCTTCGGTCGACTCCCGGTACTGGCCGATCACCAGCCAGTAGACAACGATGCCGAGGGCGACGAGCAACAGCACCAGCGCCCCGATGACTGTCGTGCGCGACGGAAGGACTCTTGAGGAAACCGGCTCGCTGCCGGCGGTGGTGTTGGTGTCATGGGGATTCATGGTGTGCCCTCCGCTGGATCTCTCCCTGCTCGGGCGCAACGGGGGCGGCACCGCCGCCGAGCGCCCGGATGAGGTTCAGGCGCAGCTCGCGCTGCCGGGCCTGGGATGCGATGACAAGCTGCTGCTGCCCCAGCACCTGGCCTTCGGCCGCCAGCACCTGCAGGTAACTGGCAAGACCGGCGCGATAGCGCGCCGTAGCCAGGTCGAGGGCGTGCCGGGCCAGGCCCAGCGCCTGTTGCTGTTCCTGCTGCCGCTGGTCGAGCCAGCGCATGGCGACCAGCTGGTCGACCACGTCATGCACGGCGGACAGCACCGTGGCGTTGTAGCTCTCGACCGCGGCGTCGTAGCCCGACTGCTGCAGCGCCAGATTGCCGCGCAGGCGACCGCCATCGAAGATCGGCAGCGACAGCGCCGGCCCGACGCCCAGCACGCGACTGCCGGCCGAGAGGAAATCGTCGAAGCCCAGCCGCTGCACGCCGACGAAGGCGTGAAGGCTGATGTCGGGATAGAAGCGCGCCTTGGCGACCTTGATCTCCTTCCCGGCCGCTTCCACGCGCCAGCGCTGGGCGACCACATCGGGGCGACGTCCGATCAGGGCGACTGGCAGATCGCTGGGCAGTGCGACCAACCCGGCCGGCGCCAGTCGCGGCCGCTGGATCGCCAGGCCGCCGTCCGGCCCCTCGCCACGCAGCGCGGCGATCTGGTTGCCCAGCAGGGCGATCGCCTCGTTGGCCGCGGCGATCTGCTCCCGCGCCGCCGGCAGCGCCGCCTCGGCCTGGGTGAGTTCCAGCCGCGAGTCCAGTTGCGCCGCCACGCGCTTGCGCGTCAGTTGCAGCGTCTGCTGGCGCTGCGCCAGCGTGGCTTGCGCCAGGTCGCGCCGGGCATAGGCCGCGTCCAGCCTCAGGTAGGTGCGAACCAGCGAGGTGACGAGCATCAGGCGCGCCGCCTGCAGATCGACCTCGGCGGCATGGGTACGGTCCAGCGCGGCATCGACGGCAGCGCGGTTCCTGCTCCAGAAATCCAGCTCGTAAGTGACGCCCAGCGAGGCGTCGTTGACCGTCTGCCAGGTACCGGCGACAGGCGGCGCCACCGTGCCGTGTTCGCTGAAACGCTGACGCGTGCTGCGGAAACCGCCGTCGACCTGCGGATCGAGAGCGGCGCCGGCGATGCCGGCCATCGCCTCAGCCGCCCTTACCCGCGCTTCGGCCACGCGCAGGCGCGGCTGGTCCCGCAGCGCCTGATCGACCAGCCGGTCCAGTTGCGCATCGCCGTAATCAGTCCACCAGGCCTGTTGCGGCCACGCCGCTTCCGACAGCGCCACGCCGGATAGGCTGAGGCTGACGGCCAGCGCCTGCGGATCGCCGGGGCGCGCCCGGACATGCAGGCCGGCCATGCTGGCGCAGCCGGCCAGCCACAGCGACGCCGACAGCATGGCGGCGCAAAGGCCGGCTTTCGGAACCTGGCGTCTGCTGCGGACCGGCATGGACATCGGAGTACCTGCATTCAAGTCAGGGAGTTCACTCGGGAAAAAACGGATCGATCCCGTGGACGGGGTGGTCACGCGCGTCGGGTGTTGGCGAGGCGCAGCTCCCGCAGCTTCAGCTCCGCTGCGTCGTTGCCGTCGAACGGCAGTTCCACCGGGCAACACCCATGGTACGAGGGTGTCGCGCGATACCAGAGCGTCGGATCCCCTGCGTCCATGGGCAGGCCTTGGGCGCAAGGGGGATCAGCCAAGCATTTCGCAGCAGATGGTGGTGAGGAAATCGATGACGTCCGTGGCGCGGTTCTCGGCCACCAACTGCTCTGCCGACCGGCCGTCGAGCGGCTTGATCGGCGTCGAGCGGTACCACTCCAGCACCTTGGTGGAATCCGGTTCGATCCTGGCGGCCAGCTGCAGTATCGCCAGCATCGCCGGGGCCGAGCCGGGCAAGGCGCGGTCGGCTGTCGCGTTGGATACCGCGAGACGCGGATGGACTGGTGGCGGAAGCGGTCGTGACAGAGGCGATGGCGATCGCACGGATGGTGTGGATCTCATGCTGGCAAACCTCCTTCTCATGAATGGCCCCGCCGGACGCCGGGCTTTCCGGGCGGCGGGCAGTGAGGCAGGCGACGCGCATGGCGGTTGCCCCGTGGCGGAAAAGAGCCGTGGCCCGTGGAAGGGTCACGGCAATCCGGAACACCGCCGACGCAGAGGGAGAACGCCGGGTATCCGGCCTCCGGTCGCCGCTTGCGATACCCGCGTCCATGACACCAGCTCGGGCCCGCCGGGACGATTGCACCAAGGTCTCGATCGATACCATCGGATAGCCCGGCAGAAAAACGCCCCGGACATGAGGTCCGGGGCGTGGGCTTGGCGACTTCAGCGGACCGACTTGAACGCGGCGCGCATTTCCTCGGCAAACAGTTGCGGCTCTTCCCACTGGGCGAAGTGGCCGCCCTTGTTCACCACGTTGAAATAGACCAGGTTGGGATAGGCGCGCTCGGTCCAGCTGCGCGGCGCCTGGTAGATCTCGCCAGGAAACACGGTGACCGCCACCGGCACCTTGATCTCCGCCGTGTGCTGCTCCTTGGCGTTGAAGTTGTTGGTGTTGTTTTCCCAGTACAGGCGGGCCGAGGAGATCGCGCTGTTGGTCAGCCAGTACAGCGAGATGTCGTCGAGCATCTCGTCGCGGGTCAGCGACTTCTCGGCATCGCCGCCGCTGTAGGTCCACTGGTTGAACTTGTCGTACATCCACGCGGCCAGGCCGGCCGGCGAGTCGGTCAGGCCGTAGCCGACGGTCTGCGGGCGGGTGGTCATCATCGCGCCGTAGGCGCCGTTCTTGCTGAAGAAGGTGCTCAGCTTGTTGTACGCGGCGGTTTCCTCGGCACTCAGGCCGGCCGGCGCGGGCAGGCCGGCGGCCATCGCCTTGGCGGCGTCCTCCGGCACGGTGGGCGGCATGTTCACGTGGATCGCCAGCAGGCCCTCGGGCGCCTGGCGGCCCATCGCGTCGGCCACCACCGAACCCCAGTCGCCGCCGGCCGAGACGTAGTGCGTGTAGCCGAGACGCTTGACCAGCGTGTCCCAGGCTTCGCCGATGTGGTCGGGCGTCCAGCCGGTGCCGGTGGGACGCTCGGAGAAGCCGTAGCCCGGCATCGAGGGGATGATCACGTCGAACGCGTCCTCGGCCTTGCCGCCGAATGCGGTCGGGTTGGTCAGCGGGCCGATCAGCTTGGTCATCTCCAGGATCGAGCCGGGCCAGCCGTGGGTGATCAGCAGCGGCAGCGCGTTGGGGTTGCCCGACTTGACGTGGATGAACTGGATGTTCACGCCGTCGATCCTGGTCTGGTACATCGGCAGCGCGTTGAGCTTGGCCTCGACCTTGCGCCAGTCGTAGCCGGTACCCCAGTACTTGACCAGCGCCTGCACCTTGGCCAGCTGCACGCCCTGCGACTCGTCGTTGACGGTTTCCTTGTCGGGCCAGCGGGTCATCTGCACGCGGCGGCGCAGGTCGTTCAGGTCGGACTGCGGCACATGCACCTTGAAGGGCTGGATCGTGTCCGGTTGCGCCGGCGTGGCGGCAAAGGCTGCGCTGCTGCCGGTCATCGAGAAGAGCGCCAGCGCCAGCACACTGGCGGTCAGGCGAAGGCGGGAATGGCGCGAGGCATGGGGCGTGTTCATGGGTGTTCTCCCTGGATTTGAGGTGCACGGGGCCGACCCGTCACGGCTGGCGTGACGATGGCGGGGTAGCTCGGTGGCGGGCGGATGCCGGCTGCGCAACGACAGCCGGCACGGTCTGGCGGGTGCGGCTTACTTCGCCTGGGCGGCCTGTTCGATCAGCGCCGCGACCTCGGCCGGATGGGAAACCATCACGACGTGCGAGGCGTCCTTGATGACGACGGTCTTGCGTGCATGCGCGCGCTCGGCCATGAAGGCCAGTGCGGCCGGGGGGATGTTGAGATCGGCGGTGCCGTAGATGGACCAGGACGGGATCGTCTTCCACGCGGCCGACGTGCTGGCCTCGTGCAGTGCGGCGTCGGTGACCGGGCGCTGGCCGGCGGCCATCAGTGCGGCCTGGGGCGCGGGTACGTCGGCGGCGAACTGGGCGTGGAACTTGTCCTGCTGGATGTAGAGATCCTTGCCGCCATCGGCCAGCGCCACCGGCGGCGCCAGGGTCGGCCCCAGGCTGCTGCCGGGATAGCGGCCGGACAGCTCGAAGGCGTTCTCGCCAATATCCGGCTCGAAGGCGGCCACGTAGACCAGGGCCTTCACGTTGTCGGCGCCGGTGGCCGCCTCGCTGATCACCGAGCCGCCGTAGGAGTGGCCCACCAACACCACCGGGCCGTGCACGCTGTCGACCACGCTGCGCACGTTGGCGGCATCGGTGGCGACGCTGCGCAGCTCGTTGGGAGCGGCGATCACCGGATAGCCGTCGGCTTCAAGGCGCGGGATCACGCCGTTCCAACTGGACGAATCAGCAAAGGCGCCGTGCACCAGCACCACGGTGGGCTTGGTGGTGGTGGCGCTCTGGGCCGAGGCCAGCAGCGGCAGGGCAAGAGCGAAGGCGCCGAGGGTCAGACGGTCGAGGATGCGTTGCAGTTTCATGATTCGGTATCCCTCATTGGGGGTGGGAGCACCAGGCGGGTGGACCCGCCCGGAACCGGACATCAGGCGAGCTTGATCTCGACGTCGATGTTGCCGCGCGTGGCGCGGGAGTACGGGCAGGTCTGGTGGGCGCGGTCGACCAGCTGCTGCGCCTGCTCGGGCTCAAGGCCCGGCAGCGACACGGTCAGTACGGCAGCCAGCGCGTAGGCGGTGTCGTTGTCGACCTTGCCCAGCGAGACGCTGGCATCGACGGCAACGTCCTGCGGCACACGGATCTTCAACGCTTGGCCGGCCAACTTCATGGCGCCGATGAAGCAGGCCGACCAGCCCACCGCGAACAGCTGCTCCGGGTTGGTACCGGGCTTTCCCGAGCCGGGCGTGCTGAGCTTGACGTCGAGCGCGCCGTCGCTGGTCCTGCCGGCGCCGTCACGGCCGCCGATGGTGTGGCTATGGGCGGTGTACAGGACTTTCTCGAGTGCGTTGGTCATGGTGTATCTCCTCCTCAGGCGGTGTTGTCGTGGTGAATCGCGGGGCGTCGCGTGCTGCTGCGTGGCATGCATTCCTGGATGGCGGTGCGCCGGGGATGTGTCGAAAAGCGGTCCGATTGCGACGCGTATGCGCTCGGCCGCCGGTACGAACCGCGCGTCCCTGCCCCGCTCATGCTCCCGGCGTCCGGTCCCGGTGGCCGATGGCGGCGGCGATCCGCGCACCGAGGCCGGCATCGACCTGGCTCCAGTACCAGACGAAGCGATCCCTGACCCGGTCGACGGTGAGTGCGCGGTACTGGCCGATCAGGGTGTCGAGGAAGCGCGCCTTCATCGCCTCGTCGAAGACCTTGCGGTACAGCGTGCCGGCCTGGCCGAAGTCGTCGTCGTCCGCGCGCAGGGTTTGCGCCGCGCGGATCAGGCTGCCGTCGGTTTCCCAGCCGCCCTCGCCGGCAAGCGAGGGATCGGCGGCCGGCCCGCCGAAGGAGCTGGGCGCATAGGTGGGCATGCCGGTTTCATCGTACGCGTAGCGCATCGCGCCCTCGTGCTGGTGGTTGATCACCGGCACGCCCTGCGGCTGGTTCACCGGCAGCTGGTTGTAGTTGGCGCCGATGCGCGCGCGTTGCGCGTCGGGATAGGCGAACACGCGGGCCATCAGCATCTTGTCGGGACTGATGTCGATGCCGGGCACCAGGTTCGACGGCGAGAACGCGGCCTGCTCGATCTGCGCGAAATGGTTCCGCGGATTCTCGTTGAGCGTGAAATGGCCGATCTTCACCAGCGGAAAATCCGCGTGCGGCCACACCTTGGTGATGTCGAACGGGTTGAAGCGATAGGTCTTCGCTTCCTCGTAGCCCATGATCTGCACGTACACATCCCAGGTCGGGAACTCGCCGCGCCCGATCGCCTCGTACAGGTCGCGGCGGTGATGGTCCGCATCGGAGCCGGCCAGCACCTGCGCCTCGGCCGGCTCCATGTGCCGCACGCCCTGGCGCGACTTGAAGTGGTACTGCACCCAGCAGCGCTCGCCGGCGGCGTTGATCCACTGGTAGGTGTGCGAGCCGTAGCCGTTCATGTGCCGCCACGAGCGCGGCAGGCCGCGGTCGCCCATCACGTAGGTCACCTGATGCGCGGTTTCCGGCGACAGTGTCCAGAAATCCCACTGCATGTCGGCGTCGCGCAGGGCGGACCCGGGCAGGCGCTTTTGCGAGTGGATGAAGTCGGGAAACTTGATGCCGTCGCGGATGAAGAACACCGGCGTGTTGTTGCCGACGATGTCGTAGTTGCCCTCGCCGGTATAAAAGCGCAGCGCAAACCCGCGCACGTCGCGCCAGGTATCGGGCGAACCCTGCTCGCCGGCCACGGTGGAGAAGCGCGCCAGCATGCGGCAGTGCGCGCCCGGCTGGAACACGGCGGCACGGGTGTGCGCCGAGACGTCTTCGGTGACCACGAACTCGCCGAACGCACCGCCGCCCTTGGCATGCGGGTTGCGCTCGGGCACGCGCTCGCGGTTGAACGCGGCCAGCTTCTCGACCAGGTAGCGGTCGTGCAGCACGGTGACGCCGTCGGCGCCGGTGGTGAGCGAGTGCGCGTCGCTGGCGATAGGCGCGCCGCTCTGCATGGTCGTTCGATCATTCATGAATGCATTCTCCGAAAGCCGGGTCTGGCGCTGGCTCAGCGTCTGGGCACGACGCCCCGTTTCATGGCCTGCCGGTGCGCCGGCCCGTGCATGCACGGGCCACTCACGCGAATCGATCACGGGCGTGGGGGATGCGCGCCCGGCCGTCCATGGCCGGCCGGGTGATTGGCATTGCCTGCGATTTCTCAGCCCTGGATGAAGGCGAGCAGGTCGGCGTTGAACTGGTCCTGGTGCGTGGAAGCCAGGCCATGCGACGCACCCGGATAGACCTTCAGCGTGGACTGCTTCACCAGTTGCGCGGCAAGCCGCGCCGAGTCGTCGATCGGCACGATCTGGTCGTCGTCGCCATGGACGATCAGGGTGGGCACGTCGAACTTGCGCAGGTCGTCGCTGAAGTCGGTTTCCGAGAACTGCTTGATGCAGTCGAACTGGCCTTTGATGCCACCCTGCATGCCCTGCAGCCAGAAGCTGTCGCGCAGGCCCTGCGAGACGTTCGCGCCGGGGCGGTTGGCGCCATAGAACGGAATCGTCAGATCCTTGTAGAACTGCGAGCGGTCGGCCGCGACGCCGGCGCGGATGCCGTCGAACACGTCCATCGGCAGGCCGCCCGGGTTGCTGGCGGTCTTCAGCATCTGCGGCGGCACCGCGCCCAGCAGCACGGCCTTGGCGACTCGTGCGGTGCCATGGCGTCCGATGTAGCGGGCCACTTCGCCGCCGCCGGTGGAATGGCCCACCATCACGATGTCGCGCAGATCCAGGTGCTCGATCAGTGCGGCGAGGTCGTCGGCGTAGGTGTCCATGTCGTTGCCGTCGAACGGCTGGCTGGAACGGCCGTGGCCGCGGCGGTCATGCGCGATGACGCGAAAACCCTGCCTGGCGAGGAACAGCATCTGGCCGTCCCATGCATCGGCGCTCAGCGGCCAGCCGTGCGAGAAGACGACCGGACGGCCATGACCCCAGTCCTTGTAGAAGATGCTGGTGCCGTCGGAGGTGGTGATGGTGCTCATCTGGATCTCCCTCGGATGAGAGGCACCACGTCGGCTGCCCCGGTGGCGCAGATCACACCAAAGGGCCTCCGGCGCAGCCATTGCACCAAGGTGTCGACCGATACCAAAGCATCATGCGGCGCCGGCGTGCGACACCCTCGTGCGCTGGATTTAGTGGTGCAACCGGCACGCCACGGGCGCCGATCTTCCTGCTCCCCGCCAGGCCACTCATGAGTTGGCCTGGCGCGTTGCCTTTAATGCCGCTGCGCCCAAACACGAACACGATGCAGGCGTCAACCGACACCAAGGTATGATGGGCGCTGGCCGTGGCATGCCACATCCTTGACCTCCAGTGACGGCCGAGCGAGGCCCGGTATGACGAATGAGCCCAGCGGCGTCATCGACATGCTGCCCGGGCTGGTATGGACCGCGCTGTCCAACGGGCGTGTCGACTACGTCAATCGCGCCTGGTGCGAGTACACCGGCATGCATCCGGACGAGGCCCTCGGCGAGGGCTGGCAGGCCGGCGTGCATCCCGACGACCTGACCGATCTGCGGCGGCGCTGGTCGGCGATCCTCGCGGCGGGCGCAGCCGACGAGATGCCTGCACGCCTGCGTCGCTTCGACGGCGATTACCTCCCGTTCGTGCTGCGCGTGCGTCCGCTGCGCGATGCCGACGGCACCATCACCACCTGGTGCGGGCTGAACATCCGCGCCGCCGATGCCGATGCGCCGCCGGTCGGATCGTCCGGTACTGCGGACATCCGCCGGATCGCCGACAGCATGCCCTGCTCGGTGGTGGTGACGACACCCTCGGGCGAGGTGGAGTACGCCAACCCGCACATGGTCACGCGCCTGGGCCTGAGCCTGGACCAGCAGCGGCACTGGCGCAACGGCGGTGCCACGCATCCCGACGACCTCGCCGGCGTGGTGGCCGGCTGGACCCACTCGGTGGCCACCGGCCAGCCGTTCGAGCGCGAGTTTCGCCAGCGTCGCGCCGATGGCGTATATCGCTGGGTGCACGTGCGCGGCCTGCCGCTGCGCGACGACGAGGGCCGCATCGCGCGCTGGTTTGTCATCGACGAGGACATCCACGACAGCCGCCTGTCCGGCGTGCTGTTTGCCGGCGAGGCGCGGCTGCTGGAAATGGTGGTGCGCCATGTGCCGCCGGACGAGATCCTCGATGCGTTCTGCCGCCTGGTCGAGGAGGTGGTGGACGGCAGCCGCTGCAGCATCATGCTGGCCGCGCCCTGCGGCACGCGCATGGAGCACGTGCGCGGCCCCAGCCTGCCGCCGGGTTTCATCGCGGCCGTCGCCGGTGCCAACCCCAGCCGCGACACCGGCCCCTGCCCACAGGCGACCGCGCGTGGCGAGCAGGTGATGTCGCCCGACTTCGCGCAGGAGCAGCGCTGGCAGGCCAACCGCTGGCCCGCGATGGCAATGTCGCATGGCCTTCGCTCGTGCTGGTCCACGCCGATCGTGGGCGCGTCCGGCAAGGTGCTGGGCGTGTTTGCCATCTATGGCGATGTGCCCAGGTCGCCCACGCCCGACGAGCTGGCGGTGACCGAGCAGCTGGCGCACATCGCCGGCAACGCGACCGAGCGCCTGCGCGCGCAGGTGTCGCTGGCCCGCGCACTGGACAAGCTGCGCGCCTCCGAGGAGTGGCTGAAAAGCATCATCGACACCATGCCCGGCTCGGTGTGGACCGCGTTGCCCGACGGCCACATCGACTACACCAGCCAGTACTGGTACGACTACACGGGACTGAGCCACGACCAGACGCTGGGTACCGGATGGCTTTCGGTCGTGCATCCTGACGATGTGGAAGGGATGGTCCAGCACTGGCGGACCCACATGGTGCCCACCGGCACGGACAACGCCTGCGAGATCCGCCTGCGCCGGCGCGATGGTGCCTACCACTGGTTCCTGATCCGCGCGGCGGCACAGCGCGACCCGCATACCGGCGAAGCCGTGCGCTGGTATGGCGCGGCCATGGACATCGAGGAGCGCAAGCGGACCGAACTGCTGCACGCCAGCGAGAAACAGTTGCTGGAGGATGTTGCCGGCGACCGCTCGTCGGAGGACATCCTGGCCGCCTTCTGCCTGCTGGTGGAAAGCCTGCTCAGCGGCAGCCGTTGCCGCGCGATGCTGGTGGACGAGAACGGCCAGCGCATCGAGCACGTGGCCGGCCCCAGCATGCCTGCGGGGTTCGCACCACCGTGGATCGGCGCCGTACTGGGTATCGAGACCGGTCCCTGCGCCATGGCGGCGTGCCTGGGCGAGCGCATCGTGGCGGCCGACCTCGCCGTCGAGCAGCGCTGGCGTGCGCACGACTGGCCGGACGTGGCACTGTCGCTGGGTTTGCGCGCTTGCTGGTCCACGCCGTTCACATCGGCCTCGGGCAAGGTGCTGGGCGTTTTTACCATCTATCACGACCACCCGTGCGCGCCATCGCCGGACGACCTGACCACGATCGAGCGGCTGGCACACATCGCCGGCACCGTGGCTGATCGTCTGCAGTCGCGCCAGTCGCTGGCGCGGGCACTGGAGGAGGTGCGCGCCTCCGAGGCGCGCGTCACCAGCATCATCAATGCCGTGCACGGCTCCATCTGGATCACCGACCCGAATGGCGGCCTACTGTTTCTCAACCAGTACTGGTACGACTACAGCGGCCTGACCGAAGAGGAGTCATTGGGCCACGCCTGGATCTCGGCATTGCATCCGGACGACGTCGATCGGCTGGTACCGTACTTGCGCAACATGCTGGCCACCAGGCAGGCGGGTGAATACGAGGCGCGCGTGCGACGTTTCGACGGCGCCTATCGTTGGCTGCTGCTTCGCGCCGTGCCGCAATGCGACGACAGCGGCCAGGTGGTGCGCTGGTACGGCGCCAGCGTGGACATCGACGAACGCAAGCGCGCCGAGATCCTGCTGGAGGGCGAGAAGCAGTTGCTTGGCATGATGGCCGACCGCAAGCCATTGCCATCGATCCTGGGCAAAGTGTGCCAGCTGGCGGAAGCCACGCGGGAAGGTGCGCTCTGCGGCATCGTGCTGGTGGCTCACTGGCGTGATGGCAAGGCCAGGCACGGTGACGCCGGTGTGCCGAGCCTGCAACTGGGTGCCACCGGTGGCGTGCCGGAGGACCTGCTGAGTCCGGGCGATGCCCAGCCGTTGGACATCGATGCCGATCCGATGGCCATGGCGGCACTGCGCAATGAACCGGTGGCATCGCCCGACCTGGCGCGGGAACCACGCTGGCCGGCATGGCGCGCCCGCGCCCGCGAGTACGGTATCCAGGCCAACTGGTCCTTGCCGATCGTGTCCACCGACGGCAGCGTGGCCGCCGTGTTCTCGGTGATGTACCGGCAGGCTGGCGCACTCGAGTCACTGCCGCAGGACTTCCTGCCACGCTTCATGCACCTGGCCAATGCCGCCATTTCGAGGGCCCGCAGCGATGCCGCACTGCGGCAGAGCGAGGCGTTTTTCGCCCGTGCGCAACAGCTCAGCCACACCGGCACGTTCTCGTGGAAAACGGCGACCGACGAGATGAGCTGGTCCGACGAGGTCTACCGGATCATCGAGATCGATCCGTCGTTGCGTCCGTCGTTCGATCTGGTCTACACCCGCGTTCACCCGGAGGATCTTCCCTCGCACGTCGAGATGATGCGGCGCCAGCGCCAGCTGGGCAGCGACTTCGAGTACGAGCACCGCATGCTGTTTCCCGACGGTCGCACGAAGTGGGTGCGGCTGGCGGCGCATGCGTCGCGTGACGAGGACGGCGAGGTGGAATACATCGTCGCGCTGCAGGACGTGACCCAGCGTCACCTTTCGGAGAAGGCCCTGGGCACGGTGCGTTCCGAACTGGCCCATGTGTCACGGGTGGCCAGCATGGGCGCACTGACTGCCTCCATCGCGCACGAGGTGAACCAGCCGCTGGCCGGCATCATCACCAATGCCAGCACCTGCCTGCGCATGCTTGCCGCCACGCCGCCGAACGTGGATGGCGCCGCCGAGACTGCCCGGCGCACGATCCGTGATGGTCACCGCGCCTCCGAGGTGATCCAACGCCTACGCTCGATGTTCGCCAAGAAGCCTGCGGCAAGCGAGCCGCTGGACCTCGGCGAAGCCGCCCGCGAGGTGATCGCGATGCTGCAGGTGGAGTTGCAGCGTGGCGGCATCACGGTGCATCCGGAGTTCGCCGACCACCTGCCGGCAGTGAGAGGGGACCGCGTGCAATTGCAGCAGGTGATCCTGAATCTGGTAATGAATGCCGCCGATGCGATGAGCGGCATCACCGGACGGGCGCGGCACCTGGTACTGCGCACGAGCAGCGAGGATGACGGCAGTGTGCGACTGGACGTGCGCGACGAGGGCGTGGGTTTCTCCGAGCAGGATGTGGGCACGCTGTTCAACGCTTTTTACACCACAAAGAATCATGGCATGGGTATAGGACTCTCCGTCAGCAAGGCCATCATCGAGAACCACCAGGGGCGACTGTGGGCCAGCGCCAACGATGGCCCCGGGGCCACGTTCTCGTTCTCCATCCCCGGCAATGCGCCGGTTGACGACAGCAAGGAGGCATCATGACGGGGGCTCCGCCGATGGTGGTGGTCGTGGACGACGACGAGTCCGTGCGCGAGTCGTTGCCCGACCTGCTTCGCGAATTCGGTTTCCGGGCGGAAGCCTTTGCCAGTGCCGAAGCCTTCCTGACGTCTGGTCGCCTGGACGATGCGGACTGCCTGATCCTGGACATCGCCATGCCGGGCATGTCCGGCCCCGAGCTCCAGTTGGAGTTGAAACGGCGCGGCAGTTCCGTTCCGGTCATTTTCATCACTGCCCACGGTGCTGACGTGTCCTGCCCCCGGCTGATCAAGCTGGGAGCGGTGGATTGCCTGTCCAAGCCGTTTACCGAGGCAGCCCTGCTGAAAGCGCTCAGTGCGGCGATGCCGCTCTGATGTTCCCCCTGTGCCCGGAGGTTTCGAGATGACTGCCGTACCCTGCCCGCCTCTCCATTCAACACCATCACCCGGGCGTTCCAGGCCGATCGTGTTCGTGGTCGATGACGATGTCTCGGTACGCGAATGCCTGGAGCTGATGATTCGCGAGGCAGGCTGGCAACCGCAGCTGTTCGGCTCGGCGCAGCACTTCCTCGAGCATCCGCGCCCCGGGCTTCCCTGCTGTCTGGTGCTGGACGTCAACCTGCCCGGCCTCGATGGGCTGGAGCTGCAGGAGCAGCTCGCCGACGAGAGCCACAGGATGCCGATCATCTTCATCACCGGCTATGGCGACGTGCCGAAAACCGTGCGCGCGATGAAGGCCGGTGCAGTCGAGTTTCTGACCAAGCCGTTCGACTACGACGTGCTGCTTCGGGCCATCGGCGATGCGCTGGAACGCAGTCGCCACGCACGGGAACGGGAGCAGTCGTCGAGAAGCTTGCGCGAGGCACATGAGTCATTGACGCCACGGGAGCGCGAGATTCTCCTGCTGGTCGTCGCCGGGCGCCTCAACAAGCTGATTGCCGCCGAACTGGGCATCAGCGAGATCACGGTCAAGGCCCATCGCGGCAAGGTGATGCGCAAGATGCATGCGCGTTCGGTGCCCGACCTGGTGAAGATGGCCGCGCAGCTGCATCTGCTTGCGGAGGGAGAGCTGCAGGGCTAGCGCACGGGCGAAGGCAGCGCATCATCGAGTGCCGGCCCGTTTGGCGCCGGCGGCGATCAGGGTGACGGCAAACTGCCCGGCAGCGGTTCCGTCCATGGTGCTGGTGTTTCTTGAGCATGGTGGTGCGGCAACTCAGTCGAGCACGGGCACGACGTCGGCAAGCACTCCCATGCGATCGGCACGATCACTTGCCGAGGACGGGATAGCCTTCGGTGTAGATCAGGTCGGTGGCCCTGGCCGGCTCGTGGCAGCCCAGGCATTCGGCATGGTCCCTGGTGGTGGTCGTCTGCGGTTTGCCCGCGTCGAACCAGGCCCAGCCCCAGCCATCGCCCCACAGCGGCGACTGCGGATGCGTGTTGCGACTGTCGCGGATCATCACGAACCAGCCCTGCAAGGTCTTCGTGCGGCTGACCGTGCCGGTGGTCATCGGCTGGGTGCCGGCTTCGAACACCTCCTTCACCAGCACCGTGCCATCAGGGAAATGGCCCAGCTTGCGCCACGCCTCCACGGCGCCGGGCGAGGCATACACGACGTGCATCTGCGCGGCACCCCTGCCCTGCTCCGCCGCGACCGACCAGGTACCCAGGTACTGGTAGTCCTGCCGGTAGTCGAGTGGCACGTGCAGGCCATCCTGCGCGTTGCCGGCCGCCACCGGGGAAGCCGGCAATGTGGCCATCGCCGTGCCGGCGACCAACAGAGACAGCACGCATGCCATGCCGGAAAGCCGGCGGCTGCACCAGCGGGTGAAGGCGGAACGTCCTGATGTCGAGCGGGCGGTGATGATCATGGCGGGCTCCTCTGCTTTCACCGGGGCGTGATGGACACGCCGATGAAAGCAGGGCGAAACCGGATGATCGATTGCACCAAGGTGTCAACCGATACCAAGGGATCATGGCGACCCGTGCTGGCCCCCTTCAGGCGGACCTGCACGGCCGTTTCAGAAAGCCGGATGCCGGCTGACGTTCACGCCAGGGCCTGCCACAACTGCGCCAGCTCGCGCATGTCCAGCGTGTCGAAACCCTCGGTGGCGCGTTGGCGGTGCCTTTGCAGCAACGCCCGGGCTTCAGCGGTCCGTCCCTGCTCCTGCCGCAACCGGGCAAGGTCCATCGAGCTGCGCAGATGCCAGGCTTGCGCACCCTGCTCCTCGGCCAGTGCCAACGATTCGTGCAGGAGAGCCTCGGCGGCATCCGCGTCACCCAACGATTTCAGGATGCTGGCTTTCAGCCGCAGCAGTTCCGGCAGCGAGATCCCGTCACAGCTCTTGCGGCACTGCGCGATGGTGCCTTCGACCAGCGCCAGTGCACGCTCGTGTTCACCATCGAGCATCAGGCCCTCGGTGCGGGCAATCTCGAACGAGACGGTCACCAGTTCGTAGCGCATCGCCTGCAGCCTGGCCTGGCTTTCTTCCAGCCAACCGATCGCCTCACCGGTTTCGCCACGGCGGATCGCGATGGTGCCGCGAATGCCGGGTGACGCCACCATGTAAGGATCGAACGCGTTGACCTCGGCCATCTTGCGGAATTGCGCGAGCACCTCGGTGGCCTCGTCGAGGTCGCCGGTCCAGACGCGGATGCACAGGGTCCAGACCATGGCAACGCACGAAGTGACCGGGTGCTCCAACCTGGCGGCCTCGGCCTCCACGTGTCTGGCCCAATGCCGCGCCTGATCCGGATAACCGAGCAGCCACAGCGCGCGTGCCAGTGCCTGGCCGGTGCGGTTGCGGTGATCGAAACCGTCGTGGATGGTGTAGCAGCGCTTTGACGGTGCGCCGAGGCGCAGTGCCTTTTCCAGCTCCTCCCGCGCCCGTCGTTGGTCGCCCAGCAGGTGGTACGAGAGACCGGCCATCGAGGCCGCCATGCCGGTAGCCTCCGGCTTGCCGATCTTCGCGGCCACCTCGATCGCCTCTTCGGCCAAAGCCAGCGAAGAAGCGTAGTCGCCGATTCGCAGATAGAAGATGTGCAGGCGGCCGAGCACGCGCAACTGCGAGCCATGGTCGCCCAGTGTCGCGGCGACTTCGCGCGCCCGCAGCATGGCCTGTTCCGCCGCGTTGCTGTTGCCGCGGGTGAACATCAGCAGCAGGCCCAATGCGGCCTGCAATTCCATCTCGACCGGGGTGCCGAAATAGCCGAGTTCCAGCAGTTCGGTGGCGCGAAGACACCAGGCCCTGCATTCCACCAGCAGCAGGAAATGCATGAACCACGGTACGCTGGCCGCCACCAGCGGGATCGCCAGCCCCGGGTCACCGAGCGGGCCGAAGCCCCATTCCAGTGCGCTGCGCAGATTGCCTTGCTGGTTGCCCAACTGCGCGATGCCGTCATAGAGCGCCTCGGGCTCCTTGCCCAGACCTTGCAGCAGGTCGAGATAGAACGCGGCATGGCGGAAGGCGATCGCATGCTGTTCGGATTCGCCATGCCGCGCCAGCCGTTCACGGGCGTAGGCGCGAGTCATCTCCAGCATCCGGTAGCCGTAGACGGCCTCGGAACGATCGAGCGCGACCAGCCCCTTGGCCGCCAGCATGTCCAGCGCGCCCGCAGCGGTGGCAGCGTCGATCTTCGCATCGCTGACGATCGAGCTGGCCGCCGCCTGCGAGAAAGGCCCCACGAAGATCGCCAGGCGATCAAACACCAACTGCTCGACGGGCGACAGCAGTTCGTAGCTCCAGTCGAGCATGGCGCGCAGTGTCTGGTGGCGCGGCAATGCCGTGCGACGGCCGGCCCAGCTCAGCGAGAAACGTTCGCCAAGCGAGGCTTGGGTCGCCTGCAGGCCATGCGTGGCGACGCGTCCAGCTGCCAGCTCGATCGGCAGTGCCATGCCTTCCAGGCGGCGGCAGATGTCCGCGATCAATTGGATTGCCGGTGTATCCAGCGGCAGCGGATCGCTGCCGATCGATGCGCGTTCCACGAACAACTGCACTGCAGGAAAGGCCAGCAGCTCCTCGGCCGAGAAGACCCCGGCCTCGCCGGGAAACGCCAGTGGGTCGAGCCAGTGCAGTTGTTCGTCATGCGACCGCAAAGGCTCACGGCTGGTGACCAGCAGGCAGGATTGCGGTGCCACCTCGCGGATCCGTTCGAGCAGTCCCGGCACTGCATCGAGCAGGTGCTCGCAGTTGTCCACCACCAGCAGCAGGCGCCGCCCCTGCAGGTGAGCCAGCAACACGAACACCGGGTCCTCGGTCTGCAACGGAATGCCGAGGGCACCGGCCAGCGCCGAGGGCACCAGCGAGGACGACTCGACCTGGGCCAGGTCGACGAAGTACGCCCGCTCGTAGCTGTCGGCCAACCGATGAGCCACCTCCACCGACAGGCTGGTCTTGCCGACGCCGCCGGGACCGACGATGGTGAACAGGCCCGGTTCGCCCAGTCGCTCCATGATGTGTCGGATGTCGGCATCCCGACCGATCAGTTGCAGTCGTGGCGGCAGGCTGCCTGCATGCATGGGCGACGCGACGGGGAGTGCCGGCTGGGAAATGTCTGGCGGCTTCAGGCCGACGAAGGCGTAGCCGACGCCGACCTGGGTGGCGATGTAGCGGGCACCGTCGACGCCATCACCGAGAATCCGGCGCAGGCTGTTCATGTGGAAACGCAGCGCGCCCTCCTCGACCACAGAGTCGGGCCAGACCTGTTTCATCAGCTCGCGCTTGGAAAGCACCCTGCCCGGCTGCGCAACCAGCGCGATCAGCAGATCCAGCGCCCGTCCGCCGATTTCCACCGGCTCGCCATCGCGGGTCAGCAGACGCTGCGCGGGAACGACACGATACGGGCCGAACACGACCTGGCGGGAAGAAGCCTCGTGGGGTGCGCCCGATGTGGGATTCATGGCACTTCGCATCACCAGCGCAGCCAACCGGCGGGTCGAGGGCTGCAAACCTTCACATCATAAGACAAGCGCAAGGGCAATGCGTGCCCGTCACTGGGTTTCAGAGGCTGCGGGCATGGCCATCTCCTGAAGGCTTTGCACAGCCTCCAGCCCAGTGCATGCCCGCGCCCGCTCGTGCGAGGCAGGCACGCTCAGGCCAGCGTGATCGCCACCTCGACATTGCCATGCATCGCCTTGGCATATGCGCCGTTGCGCTGGGCCGCCTCGATCAGCGTCCGGGCATCATCGTCATCCAGTTCCGGCAGCGACACGCTGAAGCGGGCGCGCAGGAAGAAGCCCTGCGGGCCGTGCACCAGGTCGATCTCCGCATCGACCGAGCTGTGTTCAGGCCAGGCGACCCGGTACGCGTTCGCCGCATGGTGCAATGCGCTGAGGAAATCGGCCGACCATGCCGCCGCCAGCAACTGCTCCGGGTTGGTGCCGCCACCGGGGGCGCCCGGCGGCGTCAGCCGGACGTCCAGGCATCCGTCGTCGCTGCGGGCGTGTCCTTCACGCGTGCCGATGGCACGGGTGCGGCCGGTGTGGAGAACGGCTTCGATGTGCTTCATGAAATCTTGTACGGGGAAGCGTCCTGCTTCCGCAGGCCACGCGGGGGAGATCCATCACGTGGCCAGTGACGGGGCGTTGCGGTGAGGATGTTCAGGCGTTCACCAGCCAGGCTATCTGTACCTCGTGCAGGAGCCGCTCCGGCTCCTGCGCCTGGGTCGGACTGACGCGCAGGTGCCCGCGGAGCATGGACGGCTTGCCCGCCCTCGCATGGCTGTGAGGACCGACCATGGTGGAACGCGCGACATCAATCAGCCAGGCACGGAACGGCTGCTCGGCGGGGTACCCGGCGCGTTTGCGGTACAGCGCCAGCAAGGCCAGTTGCACCAGGTGGCCCACTTCGTCGGGGTCCAGTCGCCCAGCCTGTGCCTGACCGTCGTAGAAAGCGGCCAGCAAGGGCGTGATCGCCCGGAACAGCTTCTGCACGGCCCCCTGGTCGCCGGCCGCGAGGCTGGCCATCAGCGCTTGCAGTTCGCCATTGGAAATACGCCAGGTCTGGTCGGCGCCGTCGCATGGATGACTTTCGGACATGACACAACCCTCGGATCGCAATGCGCGCTGCCTCATCGTTCCGCCGCTTGCCGCGGCAGCACTGAGGCCGCGATCCACAGTGCCGCCGCAACGCGAAAGCCGCCAGTTAAATGGTGTTAGCGCGTGTTAGGGAATGGCGGCGTGGCGCAGGGGAAAGGCGTGGCCGCGCTTCGACCTCACCACTCACTTCGCGCCCTGCCCTTCGGCCAGGCGCGTGAACACCAGATCATGGTTCTCCACCAGCGACTGATGGCAGGCCAGGCAGGTACGGTGCTGCGCCTCGTCGGCAGCGCGACCGTCGATGAAGCGTCCGAAGCCCCAGCCGCCGCTGGCGGCATATTTCCGCGAGTCCTTGACCATGACCTGCACGGTGGTGGCGGCGCCAGGCACCGAGGCCGACTTGAACTCCGCCGAGGGCGCGCGCTTCCAGGCCAGCTTGATCAGCACCGCGCCGTCGGGAAAGGGCAACGTGCCTTCGCGGTAGGCCCTGATGGCCATCGGGTTGCCCAGCACCACGCGCAGCTCGTCCAGCGGCGCGCCTTCCAGCGCGGGCGCCACCAGTTCCCAGCGACGGTAGCCGTCAGGCAGGCTGACGCCGTAGACCGGCGACACCGGCTTGCCGTGATCGTCGGCGCGGGCAACTGGCAGCACCACCGCACCGGCCGACAGCACGGCGAAGCCAAGCATGGCGACATGGATCGCTTTCACGGGACGATGGCCGTATGGTCGCCGCCACCTCCGCTTCGCGCGGGAAGGACGACGGCGAGCGAGTCAGAGGTGGTCGGCATCGATGATCGCCTGCGCGAACGCGGCCGGATCTTCCTGCGGCAGGTCGTGGCCGATGCCGCCGGTGATCAGGCGATGCTCGTACTTGCCGGTGAAGCGCTTGGCATAGCTTTCTGGCTGCGGATGCGGGGCGCCGTTGGCATCACCTTCCATGGTGATGGTCGGCACGCTGATCGCGGGAAAGGTGGCCAGCTTCCTTTCCAGCGCGTCGTATTTCGCCTCGCCCTCGGCCAGGCCCATGCGCCAGCGGTAGTTGTGGATGGCGATGGCGCCCTGGTCGGGATTGTCCAGGGCGGCGGCGCTGCGCTCGAACGTGGCCTCGTCGAACTTCCATTGCGGTGAGGCCAGCTGCCAGATCAGCCGGGCGAATTGGTGGCGGTACTTGTCGTAGCCCTCGGCGCCGCGATCGGTGGCGAAGTAGAACTGATACCACCACTGCAACTCGGCCTTCGGCGGCAGCGGTTGCTTGCCGGTCGTCTGGCTGCCGATCAGATAACCGCTGACCGAGACCAGCGCCTTGACCCGCTCCGGCCACAGCGCCGCGACGATGTCGGCCGAGCGTGCGCCCCAGTCGTAGCCGCCCAGCACGGCCTGCTTGATCTTCAGCGCGTCCATCAGGTCGATCACGTCGCTGGCCAGCGCCGCGGGCTGGGCATTGCGCGGCGTGCTGGCGGAAAGGAAATGCGTGTCGCCGTAGCCGCGGGCATACGGCACGATCACCCGATAGCCCCTGGCCGCCAACAGTGGCGCCACGTCGACATAGCTGTGGATGTCGTAGGGCCAGCCGTGCAGCAGGATCACCACCGGGCCATCGGCCGGGCCCACCTCGGCATAGGCCACGTCGAGCACGCCGGCCCGGATGTGCTTGAGCGGGCCAAACGAGGTGTGCGCGCCGGCCACGATGGACTGCATCGGCGGTTCGGCGACGACATCGGAAGCCATGCAGGGCTGGGCCAGGGAGAAGCCGATCAGGCTGGCCCCCAGCAGGCGGCGGGTCTTGCGCAAGGGGTTGGGCAGATGCAGTTTCATGATGTTCTCCGTGGCGGGCCACAGGCCAGGCGGTTCAGTCGGTACGGCCTGCGCTGGCACGGACGCCCGACCTGGAATGAGGGGCCGTGGCCTCCGGGGGAGAGGCCACGGCAGGCCGGATCATCGACGTGGGGGGAGCACGCAGGCATCCGGCGTCCGGCCGCCGGGATTGATGCCCGTGAACATCACACCAGCTTTGCAAGGGCGGGACGATTGCACGATGGTATCGACCCGCCCGTACAGGCCAGCGATCCGATCTGGCGGCGCGAGCGGAAGAACTCGCGCAGCATCTGCGAGAAGGCGTCGGCAAGCAGCCCGCTCTCGATTCGGATGCGATGGTTGTGGCACGCCTCGACCATGGTGTCGAGCACTCGGTCCCGGGATCAGCCGCCGCATGCACCGTCCGGCCCACGCGAGCATGAACCACCGGCATCGCGCGCATCACGCACGGCACCGGCGTCACGTACAGGGCAGCACCCGCTGATGCGGTGGCTGGCCAGCTTCCCGCCCGCCGCACGCAACGCCATGGTCTGGGCATGCGCGGTGGGTCGTGCAAAGTGACGTTGCGGTTCCACCCAGCCCGACGATCTCGTCCAGCAACACCAGCACCGCCCGCGCTGGCACCTCGTTCTCCGCATCACCTGCATGGTGCGAGGCGCATGTACTGCGCATCCTCGATGCTGAAGACAGAGGCACAGCCGCGGGCCATGCCGCTGCCACACATTCACGCAACGAAGCCACCATCGATGGTCAGGCTCGATCCGGTCATGTAACCGGCCTCGCTGCCGGCCAGCCAGGAGGCAAGCGAGGCAATTTCGGCAGGTTGGCCGAGACGGTCCAGCGGCACGAATTTCCGGGTCGCCTCGGCCAGCTCGGCGGTCATGTCGGTCAGGGTCGGTCCGGGCTGGATGTTGTTGATGGTGATCTGGCGCGGCGCCAGATCCAGCGCCAGGTTCTGCACCATCGTCGCCACTGCGGCCTTGCTCATCGCGTAGACGCTGGAACCGGCATGACCGGTGCGCACGGCGGTATTGCTGCCGATGGTGATCACCCGGCCACCCTCGCCCATCCGCGCCACCGCAGCCTGGATGGCCAGGAACACGCCGCGGACGTTGATCGCCAGCGTCTGGTCCAGATCTTCCAGCCGATAGCCGTCGATGTTGCCAAGCCGCAGCACGCCGGCATTGACCACCACCACGTCCAGACGGCCAAAGGCATTGATCGTATCGTCCACCGCTGCCGTGATCGCCGCCGGATCGGCGCTGTCGGCATGGATTGCCAGGGCACGGGAGCCCTCCTGTTCCACCGTCGCCACCAGGGCGCGGGCACGGTCCTCGCGCGACACGTAGGTAAACGCCACATCGTGGCCATCCCCTGCCAGACGCCGCACGATGGCGGCACCGATGCCGCGTGAACCGCCGAAGACCAGCGCGACTTGCCCGTGGTTCATGGCGTGACCTCCTGCACGATCAGCGTCAGGTATTGGGGAACGCCGGCATCACCGGCGCGGTTCGTTTGTACGGCTTTCATGGGAGTCACCATAATGGAATGATCATTCAATAACACGGCAAAAAAAATCAGCGCAGCGCCTGAATGGCGAGCTCGCCCAGCGCTTTGAGCTCCTTGTCATCGGAGCCGCCACGGGCACTGAGACGGATTCCGGCCACATTGGCGATCAGGAAACCAGCCGCCTGTTCCGCGTTCCGTTGCGGGTTCAGGTCGCCCTGCTTCTGCGCCTCGCGGATCTTTGCCACCAGCACCTTGCGCAGGGCCTTGCCACGGCTTTTGTGCACCTCGCCGAGATCCCGGCTGGCGCTGCCGAACTCGCTGATCGAGCCGACGCCCAGACAGGGTTGGCGCGCCTCGGCCACCACCCGCGCCATCATTGCGCGCAGGCCGTCGATGGCCCTTGCCGAACCCTTCAGCGCCTCCAGGTGCGCGCGGCATTCGAAGTCGCTGTAGCGGCGCACCGCCGCGCAATACAACGTCCACTTGTCGCCGAAGGTGTCATACAGGCTCTGCCGGCCGATCCGCATCGCCTCGGTCAGCATGCCCGCCGAAGTGCCGGCATAGCCGTGTTCGCGGAACACGCCAATGGCGGCATCCAGTGCATGGTCGACATCGAAGGCTTTGGTCCTGGCCATGGGCACATCCTGCCATTAACGGAACGATCAGTCAAGAAAGATCGAGCCTGAGGCAAGCCGGCCGCCGGGCCGCCCTGCCGCGACCCCGACGAGTCAGAAATCGATATCGATGCCGACGAAACCTGTCGCGCCCTCTGCCGGGAAACCGACGTCGTCCATGTCGTTCTTGTCGGTGACGTTCTCGATGCCGACGTTGATCGCCAGTTGCGGGTTGATGCGGTAGGTCACGCGGATATCCAGCCGGTCGTACTCGGCCATGGTTTCGGTGACGACGTCGCCGCTGTAGCGGCTGGCTTCGAAGCGGTGGCCGGCCCAGAGGTAGCCGAGGTCGAATTGCCAGTGGCCGTTGGGTGCATAGGTGGCGGTGACGCCGGCCTTAATTCGTGGCCGGCCCAGCAAGGGGCTTTCCGCGTCGATGTCGATGTAGCTGCCGCGCGCGGCCAAGGTCCACTTCTGGTCGATGGAGTGCCAGCCGGTGTCGATGTCGACGCCTTTCATTCGGGTGCGGGCGCGATTGACGTTGCGGAACAGTTCGCTGTCGAAGTCGATCAGGTCCTTGTAGTCGTTCACGAAGTAGCTGAGGTTGAGGACGACGTTGCCGGCCGTCCACTCGATGCCGGTATCGCGGGTGGTTGACCGTTCGGGCTTCAAGTTCTTGTTGCCGGTGAGCGGATGGCCCAGCGCGAAGAAGCTTGGCAGTTTGTAGCCGGTGCCCGCGTTGGCGAACCAGCTGAGGTTGCCGCTGAGCTGGTAGCGGAAGCCGCCCTGCACGCTTTGCCGTGTGCCGAAATGGGCGTTGCTGTCCGAGCGGACGCTGGCGCCCACGAACAGCTGTCCGGTGAGGTAGCTGTTGAGATTGAGGAATGCGCTTCGGGTGGAGCGGTCGAGGCGGAAATCCGTGGGCATCCGCTCGCCATGGAAGAGGTATCCCCTGCTCTCCCCGGCCTCGTGCCTGCCTTCGAAACCGAGGTTGGCCCAAGTGCCCTGCTTGTCACCCAAGGTATGGATCCACGTGATGCCGGTGCGGGTGAAATCGGTCTTGGCGCCGTTGGGTGGCACGGCGTCGAAGGGAACGATGCCGGGCGAGTCGATGTTCTGGGCACGGTTGAACCACGTCGCGGTGAGCGTGCTGGTCCAGCTGTCGTCTATCGCCCACGTCCATGAGGCAGCGGCGTTCTGGTCGGTGTAGCCGCTTCGGTCCAGGTCGCGGCTGCGTGCAAACAGGGGGCCGCCGCTTTGTTCGGGAAAGGTGGTTTTTTCTCCCTTCGACTGGCGATAGGTGAAACCCAGCTGATGCGCGCCGAGCGTCGATTCGAGTCTTGCCAGGGCCTGCCGGTTGTTGGCGCTGCTGTCTTCGATGGGCATGCCGGCGCGCTTGTCCTGCAGTCGCAGCACGTAGCCCGTATGGCCCACCGTGCCGGTGCTGCTGAAGCTGCCGGTACGGTAACCATGCTCCCCGGAAGACAGGGAAAGATGCTGTTGAACGGTGGGCGTGGGCTCATCGGTGATGATGTGGATGACGCCGGCCAGGGCATCCGAGCCGTAGATGGCCGATTGCGCGCCGCGGATGATCTCGATGCGCTTGATCGATGCGATGTCGATGTCGTTGAGGTTGAACGCGCCGCCGCGCGTATCGGTCGGGTCGTTCACCTCGACGCCATCGACCAGTACGAGCGTGTGATTGGCCTCGGCGCCGCGCAGGCTGATGGTGGACAGCCCGCCAGGACCGCCCTGCTCCGCCACCCATATGCCCGGTACCTGGCGCAGTGCGTCGGCAAGGCTGTGGGTGCTCAGGGCGAGCAAGGCGTCGCGGTCGATGACGGTGACGGATGAGGCCAGTTGTTCGCTGGTCGCGGGACTGTAGGTGCCGGTCACGACCACCGCGTCGGTGCTGGCGAACGCCGGCGTGGCGATCAGGCTCGCCAAGAGCGGCCATGCGCTGAACGACATGTCACGTCCCCGGAAAAAATGTTTCGGCCATGGCCGGTGGCGGAATGCCGGCGTGCAGCGGTGGGTTGCCATGGTTCAGCGGGAGGGGCCGGCCCGCAGCAGGATCAGCCTGGGCTTTGGTGTTGGCCGCGTGGCGGGTGGCGCGTCGGCGGCGTCGCCCTGCTTCACGAAGTCGCCGAGCAGGTCCAACTGGAAAACGCCTGCCACGATGTCCGGGCGGCGATCGTGGTCCACGTCCGCCAGCGCCAGCGCGACGATGCCCGCCGGGCGGCTGATGACGCCGTGCGGGGAAAAATGCTGGCTGCCGTCGTTTTCAAACCAGACCAGGCTCTGGCGTCGTTCGTCGTCCCAGTAGTTGAGCCAGCTTCCGGCCACGACGTCGATGTCGCCATCGCCGTCCAGGTCGGCGGCGTCGGCGATCGCGGCGCCGTAGAAGCGGCCGATGTCGTGGTACTCGAACGCGAGATCGCCCTTGTTTTCCAGCCACTGCACGCCGTGGTAGGGCTTGGGATCGGGCTGGTAGTCGAGGGCGTCGCCATTGGTGAACAGCACGTCCGCATCGCCGTCCTGGTCGAGATCGAGCACCTTCATGCTGGTGGAGCCGAACATCGGATGCGGCCCTTGATAGAGCCGCACGTAGGCAAAATGCCCCTGCCCCTTGTTCATGAAAGCGACCACGGCCTCGTGCTGTTGCGCGATGAGGCTCACGAAGTCGATCCGGCCGTCGTGGTCCAGGTCGACAGGGGAAATGTTCAGGCTGCCGGTGACTTTCAGTATGCGGTGCGGAACAAAGCCGCCGTCGCCGAGGTTTTCGAGCCAGGCCAGCTCGCCCACGTCGCCGCCACCGAAAATGGCCACGCCGATGTCGAGGTCGCCATCGTTGTCGATGTCCATGGCGCGGGCGTCGGTGACGCGGCCGACGTGGTCGAGAAGCACCTGCTTTTCAAACGTGCCGTCCGGCAGCTGGTGGAGCAGCACCACTTTTCCCGCCAACGCCGGCGACGGCGGAAACGTGCCCAGGTCCGCCACGATGATGTCCTTGGCGCCGTCGCCGTCCATGTCCACCACGTCGGTATGCAGGGGCACGTCGATGTCGGCCAGCACGGTTTCCCGCCAGCCGGCGCCTTTTTTTCGCAGCGACAGCACTTGCTTGCGCGCACCGTCGCCGATGATGAACTCGGGGCCGGCGTCGTCGTGGAGCGACGCCGCATTGACGTGCAGCACCAGGGGCATGACCGCCGGTTTGCCCATGGTGGTCACCGCAAAATCCAGCGGGCTGCCGGCGCTGGCGTAGTACGGAAGCCGGGGCAGCGTTTCCGGGCTGCTTCCCACGTACAGGGCGGTGATGTCCCTGACCACGTCGGCGGGTATCGCCTCATGCCCGGCGTGCTCGGCCGCCATCTCCGCCATGCCCTGCACCACGCGCGGCCAGCCGCTTTTGGGAAGAATGGTGGGCGGCGGAATCTTGTGGCAGCCGCTGCAATAGTTGTCCACCAGATCAAGCACGGCCTCCACGCTGCGGGGCGGCGGCTCGGCCAGCAGCTGGGCACGGGCCAGCGGGACAAACGCAAGCGCGGCCAGCGGCAGCAGGTAGGCGATCCATGGGCGCGTCATCGTGGCTCCGGCAGGTGTCTTGACGTGGTGGCTGGCGCAAGGCGCCGTGCGGCATCGCCCGGTCATGCTAGCCGCCACGCGTGGCGCAAGGCCGTCGCCCGTCGCACCTGCGTCACTATGCTGCAGCGTCACCGTCCGCGCGTGGGGCACCACAGGTGGCCTGCGACAATGTCGCACGGCGGCCCACACGCGCGGCCTGACCTGCATCAAGAATCCCCGTCGGCGTCGTCGGCAACATGCGCGCGTCACGGGGGAATGCGATGGGCGCCAATCGAAAACGCGGGCACAAGCTTGCCGTCACCGCTCGCCGTCATCGCGCCGTGGCGACCGCGCGGAGTTGGCGCGGGTGAGCTTTCACGACCTGCGCGCATTTCTCGGCCGGCTCGAACGCGAGCGCCTGCTGCGGCGCGTGGACGTGCCGGTGGACCCGCACCTGGAATCCACCGCGCTGTCGCTGCGTGCCTTGCGCGAGGGCGGCCCTGCCCTGTTGATGACACGGCCGACGGGCTCGCGCCATGCGCTGCTCGCCAACCTGTTCGGGCATCGCCAACGGATCGAGCTGGCGCTGGCCGGCCGACCGCTGGCGTCGCTGCGCGAGCTGGGCCAACTGCTTGCGGCGATCAAGGAGCCACGCTGGCCATCCAGCCTGCGCCAGGCCTTGTCGACCTGGCCGGAGCTGGCGCAACTGGCGCACGTGGCGCCGCGACGGGTTCGCCAGGCGATGTTCGAGGCGCAGACCCTGCGCGGTGACGACATCGACCTTGCGCGCCTGCCCATCCAGCACTGCTGGCCCGACGACGCCGGCAAGCTGATCACCTTTGGCCTGGTGGTGACGCGCGGCACCGGCAAGCCACGGCAAAACGTGGCGATCTACCGTCAGCAGGTCATCGGGTCGAACCGCGTGATCATGCGCTGGCTGCCGCATCGCGGCGGCGCACTGGACTACGCCGACTGGTGCGCCGCGCATCCCCGGCAGCCGTTTCCCGTGCTGGTGGCGATCGGCGCCGACCCGGCCACCCTGCTCGGCGCCGTGGCGCCGGTGCCCGACAACTTGTCCGAGTACGAATTTGCCGGGCTGCTGCGTGGCGAGCGCACGCAGGTGTGGCACAGCGAACTGACCGGCCTGGATGCGCCGGCCGGCGCGGAAATCGTGCTGGAGGGTTTCATCCATCCGCACGACACCGCGCTGGAGGGGCCGTTTGGCGACCACACCGGCTACTACAACGCGCAGGATCATTTCCCGGTATTCACCATCGAATGCATGCGCCTGCGTCGCGAGGCGATCTATCACGGCAGCTACATGGGCCGCGCGCCGCACGACGAGTCGTCGGTGCTGGCGATGGCCTTGAACGACGTCTTTGTGCCGATCCTGCAGAAAGTGTTTCCCGAGATCGTGGATTTCTTCCTGCCGCCGGAGGCGTGCTCGTACCGCATCGCCCTGGTCAGCATCCGCAAGCAGTACGCCGGCCACGCGCGACGCATCATGATGGGCGTGTGGTCATACCTGCGCCAGTTCACCTACACCAAGTTCGTGATCGTGGTGGACGAGGACATCGACGTGCGCGACTGGTCGCAGGTGATGTGGGCGGTGTCCACGCGGGTGGACCCGGCGCGCGACGCGATGCTGGTGGAAAACACCCCCATCGACTACCTCGATTTCGCCAGCCCGGTGGCCGGCCTCGGCTCCAAGCTCGGCCTCGACGCCACCGGCAAATGGCCGTCCGAAACCGCGCGCGCATGGAGCCGGCCGATCGTGCCGGACGCGGCCGTGGAGGCGCGCATGGACGCGTTGTGGCGGGCCATGCAAACCGCCGCACCACCGGACTGAGCGCAACGTGAGCCCGCCTTGCCCCCACGGCGGCAATCACCGGCAGGGCTGATCCACGTCAACGCGGCCGACGGCCATGACCGCCACGATGCCGCACCGATCCACACCATGCCTTCGAGGTGCGCATGCAACTGGTTTGTCCTGCGGGCAACCTGCCCGCGCTGCAAGCGGCGATCGACGCCGGCGCCGATGCGGTCTATGCGGGCTTTCGCGACCAGACCAACGCGCGCGCCTTTCCCGGCCTCAACTTCAGCGACGAGGAGTTGCGCGCGGGCATTGCCTACGCGCACCAGCGCGGCCGGCAGGTGTACCTGGCGTTGAACACCTACCCTGACAGCGCACGACTGCCGCAGTGGTACACGGCCGTGGACAAGGCGGCCGAGTTCGGTTGCGACGCGATCATCGCCGCCGAGATGGCGGTGCTCGACTACGCCACGCGCACGCACCCCTCGTTGAAGCGGCATCTCTCCGTGCAGGGCTCGGCCACCACCGCGCCGGCGCTGCGCTACGCACACGAGCGCTTCGGCATCAGCCGCGCCGTGCTGCCACGGGTGCTGTCGATCCAGCAGGTGGAGCGCCTGTGCGAAGGCTCGCCGGTGCCGATCGAGGTGTTTGCGTTTGGCAGCCTGTGCATCATGGTCGAGGGGCGCTGCCAGCTTTCAAGCTATGTCACCGGCGCCTCGCCCAACCGGCACGGCGTGTGCTCGCCCGCCAGCTTCGTGCGCTGGGAGGAGCACGCCGACGGCCGCCGCAGCGTGCGCCTCAACCAGGTGCTGATGGACAAGTTCGAACCCGCCGAACCGGCCGGCTACCCCACCGTGTGCAAGGGCCGCTTCGACGTCGGCGGCGAGATCTTCCACGCGCTGGAAGAACCCACCAGCCTCAACACACTGGAGCTGCTGCCGCGCCTGGCGCAGGCCGGCGTCGCCGCGCTGAAGATCGAGGGCCGCCAGCGCGGCGTCGCGTATGTGGCATCGGTCACCCGTACCTGGCGCGAGGCGCTGGATCGCCACGCCGCCGCGCCCGCCGCGTGGAAGCCGCAGCCGGCGTGGCAATCGTCACTGTCCCGCCACGCCGAGGGTCACCAGACCACGCTCGGCCCCTATCACCGCTCCTGGCATTGAACCGATGACGACGATGAAACTGAGCCTGGGACCGCTGCAATATTTCTGGCCGCGCGAGCGCACGCTGGCGTTTTATCGCGAAGCCGCCGGCTGGCCGCTCGACATCATCTACCTGGGCGAGACGGTATGCAGCAAGCGCCGCGAGCTGGGTACGCGCGACTGGATCGCGCTGGCCGCGGAACTGGCCGAAAGCGGCAAGCAGATCGTGCTGTCGTCACTGGCGCTGATCGAGGCCGAGTCCGAGCTGGGCGCGCTGCGGCGACTGATCGAGGGCAGCGCCGGCTGGATCGAGGCGAACGATCTTTCCGCCGTGCAGCTGTGCCGCGAGCGCGGCATGCCGTTCGTCGCCGGCCCCACGCTCAACATCTACAACCACCACGCGCTGGCCATGCTGATGGACGACGGCCTGCGCCGCTGGGTGCCCGGCGTCGAACAGGGCTGCACCCTGCTGCACGAATTGCGCGACGCCATGCACGCCAACGGCCGAGCGATGCCCGAGCTCGAAGTGATCGCGTTCGGCCGCCTGCCGCTGGCCTTCTCCGCGCGCTGCTTCACCGCCCGCGCGCTGGACGTGGCCAAGGATCAATGCGATTTCCGCTGCATCGAGTACCCCGATGGCCTGCCGCTGGCCACCCGCGAAGGTCGCCCCTTCCTGCGCATCAACGGCATCCAGGTCCAGGGCGAGGAAGTGACCGACCTCGGCCCGGAGCTCGCGCAACTGCGCGAACTCGGCGTGGACGTGCTGCGCCTGTACCCCCGGATCGAGGGCATGGCCGACGTGGTGGACCACTACCACCTCGCCCGCCGCTCACCCGTACCGCCCCCGCGCATCGGCGCCCGCAATGGCTACTGGCATGGCGAGCCGGGGATGCGGCCGGTAGTAGCCGAGCAGGCTGCGCCTGTCAGTTGAGATCGTCAGGGGCGGCCTGCATTTTCTCGCGGCTGAACACCGCCCCCAAATTGGGCCGCTCCACCTCTTGCGCTATCGTCAGCACGCGCCCCGCAGAGCGGATTGAAGTCGGGCAGGTGCCATCGGCGTCTGCTGTCGCGGCAACCCATTGAGCTGCGGGGCGTCCTTCGTTCAGTTCGACGGCCTCGAACGCGTCTTCAGAGCAAAAGGGTCTGATTCATTTCCTGCTGACCGCCCACGCCTGACGCCCCTGCCCCGCTGTCGGCACGCCAACAATCACGCACTGGCTGGAGCGTTCAAGCCTCCGGCCCATGGCTGGCAAACACGCGCGTGCTGCCATCGCGCCCTATCAGCACCACGTCGTAGCGCTGCGGCGCGCCCATCTCCATGCCGGGTGAACCCATGGGCATGCCGGGTGCGGCCAGGCCGCGTGCGTCGGGGTGTTCGGCCAGCAGGCGGCGGATGTCTTGCACGGGGACGTGGCCCTCGATCACGTAGCCGCCGATTTTTGCGGTATGGCACGACGCGGCATCGGCCGGCACGCCCAGGCGCGTCTTGACGGCGGCCATGGCCGGCTCCTCGTGCGAGGTGACGGTGTAGCCCTGCGATTGCATGTAGCGGATCCAGTTGACGCAGCAGCCGCACGACGGGTCGTGGTGAACGTCGATCGCACTGGCCATGGCGGCCACGGGTGACAGGGCTGCGCCAAGAACCAGGGCACGCAGCAAACGGGGCAAGCGGGGTTTCATGGTGTCTCCTCGGTCAGCAGTGTGGCCTGGTGTTGGATGATGCCCGTTTTGCGGGCGCCCGTTTGTATCGCCATGCGCATTCAGACGTCCATTTCCGATGGCGCGATGTAGTGCGCGCCGAGGCTTTCATGGCGTTGCAGGGCGGCACGCAGCAGCGATTGCGCCAATCGTGCCTGCCAGCCCTGCCCTTGCCATGCCATCAACTGCGCCAGGTGGTGGCGCAGCGTCCCGGTTTGGCGTACCGGCCCGGCTGCTTGCCATAGCAGGTCGCGCAGGCGGGACAGGTCCGGCGCTGCCAGCGCGCTGCCGCGCTCGGCCCAGCGATGCGGCCCGCGTGCGTTGACTGCCGGCGTGGTCGCCAGCACGGCGCCGAGGCGGCGGCCGTACACGATCCCCTCCAGCAGCGAATTGCTGGCCAGGCGATTGGCGCCGTGCACGCCGTTGCAGGCCACCTCGCCGGCCGCGTACAGGCCCGGCACGCTGGTGCGGCCGTCGGCGTCCACGGCCAGGCCACCCATGTGGAAGTGCGCGGCGGGCGTGACCGGGATCGGTTGACGGTGTGGATCGATGCCGTGCTTGAGACAGGCGGCGAGCACGGTAGGAAACGCATGCGCCCACTCGCCGGTGATCGCGCTGGCATCGAGCCATGCGCGGCCGTCGTCGCGACGGGCCTGCCACACGCGCCGCGCCACCACGTCGCGCGGCGCCAGGTCGCCCTGCGGGTGCAGGCCGTCCATCAGCAAACGCCCGGCGGCATCACGCAGGCGTGCGCCTGCGCCACGCAAGGCCTCGGTCACCAGCGGCAGGCAGTGCGCGCCGTCCACGTCCAACGCGGTGGGATGAAACTGCACAAACTCCAGGTCGCGCACCCGCGCGCCGGCGGCCATGCCCAGCGCCAGGCCGGCGCCGTCGGCACCGGGCGGATTGCTGGTACGGGCGAACAGCGCGCCGATGCCGCCGGTGGCCAGCACCACCGCCGATGCCTCGATCACATGGGATCTGCCCTGCCCGTCGATGGCACGCACGCCGCACACCACGCCCTCGCGCAGCAGCAGGGCCTCGGCGTCGAGGCCGCCGCGCCACTGCAGGTGCGCGGCGCGCTGGGCCTTCGCCTGCAAGGCCCGCAGCAGCACCGCGCCGCTGGCATCGCCGCCGGCGTGGACGATGCGTGCTACGCAATGGCCACCTTCGCGTCCGAGTTTCAGTGCGCCGCCGACATCGCGGTCGAATGCCACGCCTTGCGCCTGCAGCCAGGCAATCGCCTCGGGCGCCTGCGCGCACAGCCAGCGCACCATCGCCACGTTGTTGTGACGGGCGCCGGCAACCAGCGTGTCCTCGGCATGGGCCAGCGTGCTGTCGGCCGGGTCGAGCGCGGCGGCGATGCCGCCCTGCGCCAGCGCGCTGGCGCTGCCGGTGCCGTCGGCGGCGCGGCACAGCAGGCGTACCGGCGACGGCGCCGCCGCCAGCGCGGTCGCCAGTCCGGCCACGCCGCCACCGATCACCACGATGGGCGCGCGCGGATGCTTCACACGCGTTCGCGCCGACCCACCGCCAGCATGCGTTGCAGCGCGGCACGGGCCCGCGCGCCGACGTCGGCGGGAATGTCGATGACATGCCGCCTGTCGCGCAGGCAGGCGTAGATGTTTTGCAGGGTGATGCGCTGCATGTGCGGGCACAGGTTGCACGGCTTGATGAACTGCGTGGCGGGGAACTGTGCGCGCAGATTGTCGGCCATGGAGCACTCGGTGATCATCGCCACCCGTGCCGGTTGCTCGCGTTCCAGCCACTTGCCCATGGCGGTGGTGGAGCCGACGAAATCCGCCTCGGCCAGCACCTCGGGCGAACACTCCGGGTGCGCCACCAGCTTCGCGTCGAACTGCTCGCGGGCATGGCGCGCCTGTTGCGCGGTGAATTTCTCATGCACCTCGCAGCGGCCATGCCACAGCACCAGCTCCACCCTGGTCTGGCGGGCGACATGGCGGCCCAGGAATTCATCGGGCAGAAAAATCACCTTGGGCACGCCCAGCGATTCCACCACCTGCACCGCGTTGGCCGAAGTGCAGATGACGTCGGACTGCGCCTTCACCGCGGCCGAGGTATTGGCATAGCTGACCACCGGCACGCCGGGATGTTGCGCGCGCAGCGCCAGCACGTCGGCGGCGGTGATCGACGAGGCCAGCGAACAGCCCGCGTCGAGATCGGGGATCAGCACGGTCTTGTCGGGCGCCAGGATCTTGGCGCTCTCGGCCATGAAGTGCACGCCACACACCACGATCAGCTCCGCCTCGCAATCGGCCGCCGCCTGGGCCAGGCCCAGCGAGTCGCCGGTGACATCGGCCACGCCGTGGAAGATTTCCGGCGACTGGTAGCTGTGCGCCATGATCACCGCGCCGCGCTGTTTCTTCAGCGCGTTGATGGCATCGACCCACGGCAGGTGCATCGGCACCTCAAGGCACGGCAGCAGCGGTTCGAGGCGCTGGACCAGCGTGGCGTATTGGAGCGGCAGGTCGTCGCGCCAGGCAGGCACGGGCAAGGTGTCGGTCGCGGTCATGCGGGTCGCCGGCGAAGGGAAAGGGATGGTGGAAGTCAGTCGGTCGCACCACGATGGGCGGCACGCGCGTGGCGGGCGAAGCGCGCGCCACGGTTGAGTGCGATGCGCAGCCCCAGCGGAATCGACTCCCACGGCAACCGTTCGAGCAGGTTGCGCGCGGTGAGGCCAAGCTCGGTGTCGCCGGTGAGTACCAGCGCGCGCTGGAAAAACAGCGTATCGGCATCCTCCATGCGGCCGGCCAGCAACAGCAGGTCGGTGGCGCTGCCGCGCACGCTGGCCTCGGGCGTGTCATCGACAACGACTAGCCGGTCGCCGCGCAGGGACAGCGCCCAGCGAAGGTCCAGGTCGGTCACCTCGATACCGAGCGTGCGGCCGCGCATGAAGTCGAGCGAGCCGTCGCGCATCGGCGCGGCCAGCACGCGCGCCATGGCCGACTCCAGCAACGCGCGTTGCCAGCGCGGCGGTACGATGCGCAGCACCGGGCGCAGGCGTCGCGGTGGCGGCAGCAGGCGCAACCAGGGCGCGAGGCGGTCGGCGGAGCGCTGGAGAAAGTCGGCAGTGGGCATGGTGGCGCATCATCACCGTGATCGCGATGGCGCCGCCCTGATCCACGTCAAATGGGCTTGCCTCACAGGGCGCGCGTCGATCATGCCCGCCTCGACGGCCGCCCGCGTACTCAATCCTCGGCGTCAACCAAACGATGCGCCGCCGGCAGCACGTGCTCGATGTAGACGTGCCGCGCTTCGGTCGCATCAAAATCGGCGTGCTTGCGCTTCTTGACCCCGTAGTCAGACAGCACCAGATGCGTGTCGGCCGTTACGCCGGCGTTGGAAAGGCACGCCGACACGCACTTGAGCACGCAGCCGTCCAGCGCCAGGATGCGCCGACCGCTTTGCGCGGTACGCACCAGTCCGGTGACGCCGCCGCCGACACCGGCGATGCACGACATTTCGGCAGCACCGGCGCGGTCCAGTTTCAGCGCCAGGTCATTGGCCATCTGCGCGGCGCTGGAACAGCCCGAGCAGGCATAGACCAGCGGCAGTGCGGTACTCATGCGTTGTCCCCCATCGTTGGCGTCTCCCCTGGTCGCGCGGCGTCCACGGCACTGGCGCCATTGCAGTGGCTGATGCGCGGGGGCGCGCTGATCTGGGTCAACCGGGCGATGAAGGCGTCAGTCGTCGCTCGGGGCCTTGGCGGGGATGAAGGGCGAGACGGGATCGCTGGCGGGAAAGGTTTCCTCCAGCGCGTGGTCCTGGTTGTCGCTCTCCTCCTGCTTGCGCGCGGCGCGCTCGGCGGCGGTCTCGTTGTGCCTGGTGAGCTGCTCGTCGGGGCAGTCGAGATCTTTGCGGTCTTTGCTGGACATGGCGGCTCCTCGGTGGGGAGGTTCAGCGTGCAATGGGCGCTGTTAAGTGCGCATGCGTTTTCCGTCTACGCCGGGGCATGCAGCAAGGTTGGTGAACGCTCGCGCCTGCTTGCCGGCGCTGCATGACATCGCCATTTTCATGAATGGACGTCTGGACGGCCGTATGTTGTGGCAATGCAAGGCGGCGACACATCGCCCCGGCGATCAGGTGATGGCCGTGAGCTTGTCGAACGGAAGCCGGGTTGCCGACGTGTGCTGGAGCGCGGCATCGGCGCGCGCCAGCATGGCGTCGTCGCCATCGACCACCACCAGCACGTGGCTGGCGGCGATCTCGTCCTCGAATGTGCGGCGCACGGTGTCCGGCTCCTCGGTGCCGGTGAGCATGCCCATCCAGCCGCCCACGGCCGCCCCGGCCACGGTCATGGCGGCAACGCCGGCCAGGGTCAGGCCCAACGGCGCGATGGTGACCGCCACGATGCCTGCCAGCAGGCCGCTGGCCCCGCCGCCCACCAGGCCTTTCATGGCGCCGGGCGCGAAATCGCCGCTGGTTTCCTGGTAGTCGTCGGGAATGGCCTGCTTTTCGATGGTGTCGCTGGCAATGAGCGATATGTCCCGCGTGGGCACGCCCGCGCCGCGCAGCGCATCGACGGCAGCCTCCGCCGCGCCCACGTCGGGTGTGGTGAATACATGGCGCTTTTTCATGTCGTCTCCCGCAGTTCGACGCGCGGCCATGCTGCCAGCACGCCGGTGACCAGCCGGTGATGGGCGCCGCACGACGCATTCACGGACGCTGCAGCGCCTGCCATCGCGACGTATCCACGCGTGGCGAGGCAGCGTCGGCGTCAATCGGCGTTGTCAAACCTGCGGGCCTGGCGTTTGCGATGGTGTTCACGTCGCGGCGATCGACGCCACGTCATGCTTGCGGCGCGGCATCGACAAGGGGATTCCATGTTTGTTCCATCGTTTCCGGCCACGCCATGCAGAGGTGGCGCGTGAGCCTCGCCGCCACGCCGGTGGGGTTGGCCCTGGTCTGCGGCAGCGCGGCGGCGGGCGCCACGGCGCTGGGCACCGTGCCGGCGCTGTTTGCGCGCCGCATCGCGCAGCGCACGCAGGACACCATGTTCGGCTTTGGCGCCGGCGTGATGCTGGCGGCCAGCGCGTTCTCGCTGGCGCTGCCCGGCATCCACGCGGCGCAACGCCATGGCGCCGGCCCGTGGCAGGCGGGCGCCATCGTGGCGATGGCGATCCTCATCGGCGCGGCACTGCTGTTGCTGCTGGACCGGCTGATACCGCACGAGCATTTCATCAAGGGGCCGGAGGGGCCCAGCGCGCAGCGACTCAAGCGCGCATGGCTGTTCGTGTTCGCCATCTGCCTGCACAACCTGCCCGAAGGCCTGGCCATCGGCGTGGGCTTTGCCGGCACCGACGTGGCCAAGGGCCTGGCGCTGGCCACCGGCATCGCGATCCAGGACATCCCCGAGGGATTGGTGGTGGCGGTGGCCTTGATGGCCGCCGGCTATGCGCGTGGCTACTCGGTGCTGGTGGGCATGGCCTCGGGCTTGATCGAACCGGTGGGCGCGCTGGTGGGTGCCGGCGTGGTGGTGGATTTTCCGCTGCTGCTGCCGCTGGGCCTCGGCTTCGCCGCCGGGGCGATGCTGTTTGTGGTGAGCCACGAGATCATCCCCGAATCGCACCGCCAGGGGCATGAGAACTTTGCCACCGGCGGACTGATGGTCGGGTTCGTGATGATGATGGTGCTGGACACCGCGTTCAGCTGAAGTCGCCACGCGTCAGCCGCGCTTGGGTTGGCCGGTCGCCCCCGGATCGGTACAGGCGATGCGCCCTCCCACTCGCGCCCCATGCGAATGACACCGGCCCGAACGCCGTCATCCCCGCGAAGGCGCGGCAGCCTCTGTCATCGCGTCGAAGAAGCAACGGCGCGGTGCTTGCGCGTTCGCGGCAATGGCGGCCGCCAGCTTGTGCGTGTCATGGCGCACTGACGCGCGTTGAACGTCGCCTAGCCGGTGCCGTCACGTTCGAGCCGCTCTACTTTGCGTCGGCGACGTTCGCCGCCTCCCCCACCCCGCCGGCGTACGACGCATGGCCAAACCCAAGGAGAAATCCATGAGCAACGACCACGACATCAAGGTTCTCAACGGCTTGATCGAAACCACGCTGGACAGCGCCGACGGCTACGCCGAGGCGGCCAAGGACGCCAAGAGCGATTCGCTGGTGATGCTGTTTCGCGACCGCGCCACGGAGCGCAAGCAGGCCGCCTCCACGCTGCAGCGCTGCGTGCGCTCGCTTGGCGGCGAGCCGGAGGACGACGGCACCGTGCTGGCCTCGGCGCACCGCATGTTTGTCAACCTGCGCTCCAGCCTCACCACCGCCGACAACACCGCCGTGGTGGACGAGGTGGAGCGTGGCGAGGACCACATCAAGCACAAGTTCGAGCAGGCGATGAACGACAACAACCTGTCCACGCCGGCCCTGGCGGCGGTCAACGACGTGTATGCGTCGGTGCGCAGCGGCCACGACCAGATGCGCGACCTCAAGCGCGTGATGCACGCGGGCTGATCCCTCGCGGGCTGATCCCTCGGGGCGGCGGCGGATCTCGCGTCCGCTGTCGCCTCATCACGGTGCCCACGCCGTGTTCATCCGTGGCATGCGATGTCCATGGCGCCGTCCCGCCCAAGGAAGATCCATGTTGCGAGCCTCACCTTGCTTCGTCGCCTTGCGCCAGGCCGTTCGCGGCGTGGGCGACGATGCGCTGCTTACCCGCGCGGCGGCCATCGCGTTCTACTCCGCGTTGTCGTTTGCGCCGCTGATTGTCCTGCTGCTGTGGGTGCTGGCCGCGCTTGAGCCGCGCTGGCAGGGCCAGCTGGTTGACGGACTGGCGTCGATGGTGGGCGACAAGGCCGCCGGTGCACTCACCCTGGTGCTGCACAACGCCCGCTCCACGCCCACGCTGGGCAACGTGGCCGGCGTGGTGGGTCTGGGCATCACCCTTTTCAGCGCCTCGGTAGTGTTTGCCCAGTTGCAGGGCGCGCTCAATGTCATCTGGGATGTGCAGGCCAAGCCAGGCAAGGCCATCACCGCCTGGCTGTGGGCGCGGGCGCGCGCCATCAGCCTGCTGGTGGGCATGACGTTTCTGCTCATCGTGTCGTTTGTGGTGAGTACCGCGATCAGCCTTTTCGTGCCGGCCGATTCGCTGGCATGGACGCTCGCCGAGCGGCTGATCTCGCTGGCGGTGTTCATTGCCGCGTTTGGCGCGATGTATCGCGTACTGCCCGACGCGCGCATCGCGTGGATCGACGCATGGCGTGGCGCGCTGCTGACCACGGTGCTGTTCATCGCCGGCAAATGGGCGATCGACATTTACATCCGCCATGCCAGCGTCGGCGGCGCCTACGGATCGGCCGGCGCGCTGGTGGTGCTGCTTACCTGGGTCTACTACGCGGCCACCATCGTGCTGGTGGGCGCCGAGCTCACCCACGGCTTGTCGGTGGCGCGCGGCGAGCCTGCGGCACCCGAGCCGCAGGCGCAAAAGGTCGAGGATTGAGCGGAGAAAAAAACGCCCTCCCCGACAAGGGAGGGCGCCTTGGGGCGGCGGGCGGACTGGGGCGCGCTAGAAGCGCACCCGCGCAAACAGCGACGGGCCGTCCAACTTCATGTCCAGGCGATCGTTGAAACGCTCGCGGTGCTGGTGCAACGCGATCTTGGTGTAGCCGTACTCGGCGCCAAAGCCCACGTGCTCCCACGGAAACCACTCCACGCCCACCGAGGCGTTGTAGATATGGCCGCCCAGCCGCGTGCTGTTGCGCTTGACGCCGGAGAGGTCGACATACATGCGCACGTTGTGGTCGAACGCATGGCGCCATCCCAGCTGCAGCATCGGCGCCCACGCCGTTTCGCTGGTGCTGCTGGAGGCCTGCGCCAGCTCGCCGTTCATCGATGCCTCGCCGCTGATGCTGGCGTGGATGCCGTAGTAGGCGGCGCCCAGGCCCAGGCCGAACACGTCATTGCCGCTGCCGAACCACCAGCGGTAGGCGGCGCTGCCAAAGTTGAAGTTGAGCTTGCCGTGCACGCTGGCCGAGGCCAGGTAGTCGGTGCCGCCGTAGGAGAACGCCTGGCTCATGGATTGAGCACGCGAGCGGTGCGCGTTGTAGTAGTCGAACGAGAAGCCCTGGTGATCGCCGATCAGGAAATCCAGCCGCGCACGCGGCGTGGTGCGGTGGGTGTCAAAGCCCAGGTCGTGCTCCAGGTCGACCGAGCCGTAGTTGTCGCCGCTCTTGTCGCTGGCGCCGATCACGGTGTTCATGTGCGTGTAGTAGCCACCCACCCACAGGCTGGCGCGATCGAGCGCGGGCGACTGGTCGGCGAGCGCGGCCGTACTGGCCAGCGCCAGCGGCAGCAAGGCAAGGCGCGATGCGCGGCGGCGCGCGGTGGAGCGGTCAGGATGCTTCATCGTGGTGGAACTCCTTGGGTGCCGTGGGGAGGTGGGCAATCTAGCCGCGCCGTCGTGTAGGGGTTGTTGGCGCGATGCATGCGGGGCGTTCATCGCCTCGTGCGCACGATGACCGGCAACACCCCTGCCCTCACCGGAGACCCGTCATGGATGCCGATGCACGCGAAAGCCGCCTGCACTACCAGCCGCCGACGCCACCACCCACGCCCGACGATCCCACCCGACCCGCTGAGCCGTCACCCTCGCCGTCACCCTCGCCGTCGCCGGAGCTGCCGCCGGAGCTGCCGCCGGTGGAACCGCATGATCCGGATCTCCCCGACCGCCCGCTGCGCGCCGTGGGCGTGGGCGCGAACGACGAAGCGTGAGCGGCGCCCACCTCAACCGGATCGGCGCCGCGCGGTCTTGCTTGCGGCCGGCTTTTTTTTCGCCGTCTTCTTGCTGGCGGCGTTGCCGCTTGCCTTGCTGGCTGTCTTGCGAGTTGCCTTGCCCGCCGCCTTGCGCGACGGCTTCGCCGCCGGCGTGCGGCGCTTGCTGGCCAGGCTTTTCTGCAGCAAGGCCATGAAATCGACCACGTTGGTGCTGGCGTCGGCGGGCAACTCGCCGTCGTCGTCGGGTGGTGGCGTGACCACGCCCTTGGACGCGAGCCGCTTCTCGATCACCGCGCGCAGCCGGTCGCGAAACTCGTCGCGGTAGTCGGCCGGTTTCCACGTGTCGCTCATGGAATCGATCAGCTGGGTGGCCATCTCCATCTCGCGCGCCGAGATGCGGTAATCGCTCACCTTGCCCTCGGGTATCCGGTAGTCGGCCGCATCCACCAGCTCCTGCGGGTAGCGCATCAGCATCAGCAGCAGGCTGTGGTTGCGCGGCATGACCGCGCACAGGTACTCGCGGGTGCGGATGACCACGCGCGCGATGCCGATCTTGCCGGTGCGCCGGAGCGTCTCGCGCAGCAGCACGTAGCCCTTCTCCGCTTTCTTGCCGGGCACCAGGATGTAGGGTTTCTCGAAGTACTCCGGACCGATCGCGCTGGCATCCACAAAAGATTTCACCTCCACTGCCTCGCGCCCCTCGGCAGCGGCCGAGCTGATGTCGTCCGGCTCCAGCACCACGTAGCTGCCCTTCTCGTACTCGAACGCCTTGACGATCTCTTTCCATGGCACCTCCTCGCCGGTCTCCGCGTTGACACGCTCGTAGCGCACGGGCGTGTTGCTGCGGTTGTCGAGCAGGCGAAAGTGCAAGTCCACGCCGCGCTCGCCGGGCATCAGCGACACGGGTACGTTGAGCAGTCCGAAGGAGAGGGTTCCGGTCCAGATGGGGCGCGCCATGGTGTGCTCCTGCCAAGGGGATGGCGCGACTATCGCCACGGTTGCGTGGATGGCCTGTCAAGCGTTCACCCCGGATCAACGCCGCGCTGCGTAGCGTCGAACGCCCCTCCAGCACATGGGCTGCATCATGGCCACCAGCAAACGCGGCGCGGCACAAACCGCGCGCAAGGCGCGCGCCATCCAGCGTGAGGTGGAGCGCAAAGAGACGGCCAAACCCACGCGACAGGCCAAGGCCGCACCGTCCACCGCCGGACGCAAGCCACCCCCGACCCCCTTGCCGAAGCAGCACCAGCGCAAGCCGGGCAGCGAGCATGAGCTGGAGCCGCGCCCGCAATTCACCGCGCCCACCTATGCCGGCAGCGGCAAGCTCAACGGCATGACTGCGCTGATCACCGGCGGCGACTCGGGCATCGGTCGCGCCGTGGCCGTGCTGTTTGCCCGCGAGGGTGCCGACGTGGCCGTGGTCTACCTGTGCGAGGACGAGGACGCCACCGAAACCCGTCACTACGTGGAAGCGGAAGGCCGGCGCTGCCTGCTGATCCGCGGCGACGTGAAGGATCCGGCGTTCTGCAACAGCGCCGTGGAGAAAACGGTGAAGGCGTTCGGCAAGCTGTCGGTGCTGGTCAACAACGCCGCGTTCCAGCAACACGCCCCATCCATCGAGGACATCAGCGACGCGCACCTGGAGCAGACGCTGCGCACCAATCTGTTCGGCTATTTCTACATGGTGCGCGCCGCCTCGCCGCACCTGGGCAGTGGCGGCTCCATCATCAACACCGGCTCGGAAACCGGCCTGTTCGGCAGCAGCAAGCTGCTGGACTACTCCATGACCAAGGGCGGCATCCACGCCTTCACCAAGGCGCTGGCGTCCAACCTGGTGTCGCGCGGCATCCGCGTCAACGCGGTGGCGCCGGGACCGGTGTGGACGCCGCTCAATCCCGCCGACAAACCCGCCGGGGAGGTTGGCGATTTTGGCAGCCACAACCCGATGGGCCGACCGGCCCAGCCGGAGGAGCTGGCGCCGGCCTACGTGTTTCTGGCGGCGCCCTCGTGCGCCAGCTACATCTCCGGCGCCGTGATCCCGGTGATGGGCGGGCCCACCGGGTAACCGCGCCACCGCCATGACCGCCCTGCACGACTACCGTCGCAAGCGCGATTTCAGCAAGACGCGCGAGCCCGCGCCCGAGGCCGTGGTGGCCACGCCGGGGCGCTCGTTGTTCGTGGTGCAACTGCATCACGCCAGCCGCCGCCATTTCGATTTTCGCCTGCAGGTGGGCAACGTGCTGAAAAGCTGGGCCGTGCCCAAGGGGCCCAGCTACGACCCGCAGGTGAAGCGCCTGGCGGTGGAGGTGGAAGACCATCCGGTGGCCTATGCCACGTTCGAGGGCGATATCGAGCACGGCTACGGCAAGGGCCATGTCGACCAGTTCGACCTGGGCGTATGGACCACCGAGGGCGACGCCGAGGCGCAGTTGCAGAAAGGTCACCTGCATTTCGAACTGTTCGGCAAGCGCCTCAAGGGCGGCTGGCATCTGGTGCGCTCCAGCCGCAAGGAGCGCCAGCCGGCGTGGTTCCTGATCAAGGACAAAGACGCGTTCGCGGGCGACGTGGAGGCGGACGACCTGCTTGACGCGAAGATGATCGCCAGCACCAGAGCGGCCGCAAAAACCCCGGCCTCAAGGGCCGCCGCCAGCAAATCCACGGCGCGCCAAAAGGCCATTCCCAAGGGCACGAACAAGATGTCGCGTGCCCGCCTGGCAAAGATCGCCGCCGGCCTGGAGGGCGCGCGCAAGGCCGCCGCCAGCAGCGATTTCTTCAAGCCCGAACTGGCACGCCTGCGTGATACGGCGCCGGCCGGCGACGACTGGCTGCACGAGGTGAAATGGGACGGCTACCGCATCCTGGCCGCGATCGCCGATGGCGAAGTGAGACTGTGGTCGCGCAACGCCCTGCCCTGGAACGACAAGCTGCCCGACATCGTGCAGGCACTGGAAGCGCTGGGCCTGCGTTCGGCCCGGCTCGATGGCGAGCTGGTGGCGCTGGACGCGCACGGCCGCAGCGATTTCAACGCGCTGCAGAAAACCCTTGCCGGCGAGATGCAACAGCCGCTGGTCTACATGTTGTTCGACCTGCCCTACCTCGAAGGCCATGACCTTTCACGCGTGGCTCTCCTCGAGCGCAAGAACCTGCTGCAGCAACTGACGGCGCACGCGCCGCGCCATCTCGCCTTCAGCACGCATGTCGTCGGCAATGGCGAGCAGGTATTTCGCATGGCCACCGAACAGCAACTGGAGGGCATCATTTCCAAGCGCGCGCAGTCGGCGTACCACCCCGGTCGCGGCGACGACTGGATCAAGGTCAAGCGGCTGCAGAGCGACGAATTTGCCGTGGTGGGCTACACCCCGCCCAAGGGCAGCCGCAGCGGTTTCGGTGCGCTGCTGCTGGCACGGCCCGACCCCGCTGCGCACACCGGCTGGATCTACGCCGGCCGCGTGGGCAGCGGTTTCAGCGATGCGCAGTTGCACGCACTGGCCAAGGCCATGGAGGGAAAAGGCCACACGCAACCCACGGTGACACTTGCCGGCGTGGACCCGCTGCTGCGCCACGCGCGCTGGGTCAAGCCGACGACCGTGGCCGAGGTGTACTACCGAGGCATCGGCAACCAGCAGCTGTTGCGTCAACCGAGCCTGAAAACCATGCGCGCCGACAAAAGTCCCGCCGACCTGCGTAACGCCGATCGCCCGGCGGCCAGCACCAAGGCCGCGAAAAAAACGACGAAAGCCGAACCACGCGGCAACGACACCGATTCGGCGGACATCACCGTCACCCATCCCGACCGCGTGGTGTTCGCGCAGGGCAAGATCACCAAGCAGGAGGTGGCCGATTACTACATGGCGGTGATGAAGTGGTTTTTGCCCGGCGTGATCGGTCGCCCCATCTCGGTCATCCGTTGCCCCGATGGCGCCGGCAAGACCTGCTTTTTCCAGAAGCACCTGATGCACGGCCTGAAGCACGTGGCCAGCACCAGGCTGAAGGAGGAGTCCGGCGCGCAGGCGGTCTACATCTACCCGCAAGACGCCAGCGCCATCATCGAGCTGGTGCAGTTTGGCGTGCTGGAGTTTCACCCCTGGGGCTCCACCGTGGACAAGCCCGACCACGCCGACCGCGTGGTGTTTGACCTGGACCCCGGCGACAACGTGGCGTGGGCACGCGTGGTGGCCGCCGCGCGGCTGGTGCGCAAGCGGCTCAGCCAACTGGGGCTGGCGTCGTTCCTGCGCACCACCGGCGGCAAGGGCCTGCACGTGGTGGTACCGCTCAACCCCGGTTGTCCGTGGCCGATGGTGAAGCACTTTGCGCACGCGTTCGCCACCACCCTGGCGCACGCGCACCCGCTGGATTTCGTGGCCACCGCCAGCAAGGCGCAGCGTAGCGGCAAGATCTACGTGGACTATCTGCGCAACAGTCGCGGCGCCACCAGCGTGGCCTCGTACTCGCTGCGCGCCCGCCCCGGCGCGCCGGTGGCCGTGCCGCTGCGCTGGAGCGAGCTGGGCAAGCTGAAAAGCGGTCACCACTTCGACATCCACTCCACGCCCAGGCGCTTGGCGCGACTGCGCTCGGACCCGTGGAAAGGCATCGACGAGGTGCGACAGAACCTGGACAAGGTGATCAAGCGCCTTGCCTGACGCGCCCCTCCAACACCCGCCACCGAACGGAGCCACCCATGCCGGATACGAACCCGCCCAAACAACCGCCAGGCACCTCGGGCTACCCCGAGCCCCAGCCCACGCCAAAGCGAGGCCCCGGGAAAATGCCGAACGAAAACACGCCACACGAATCGCAGAACGTGCCGGCGCGCAAACCGGATCAGCCCAAGCAGGCGGGTATGGCCGGTTGCGCGCACCCTTCGACTTCGGCCCTGCGGGCCTGCGCTCAGGGTGATCGGATACCATACGACCGATCGCCCTGAGCGCAGCGCAGCGAAGTCGAAGGGCCAGCCACGACAAAGCCGCCGGCCTTTCACCTGCCTATGCCAGCGCCGCCATGATCGCGTCGGCGAATGCGGGGATATCCTGCGGCTTGCGGCTGGTGATGAGCGGGCCGTCGCGCACCACCTCGCTGTCTTCCCATTGCGCCCCGGCGTTTTCCAGGTCCTTGCGCAAGGAGGGCCACGAGGTGAGTTTGCGTCCTTTCACCAGCCCCGCGTCGATCAGCGTCCACGGCCCATGGCAGATCGCGGCGAGCGGCTTGCCTGATTCGGCGAAGCGGGCGATGAGGGCGATCGCGTCGGGCTCCAGCCGCAGCTTGTCCGGATTCATCACGCCGCCGGGCAAGACCAGCGCATCGTAGTTTTCCGGTCGCGCATCCTCCAGCGCCACGTCCACGTTCACCGGGTCGCCCCAGTTCTTGTGGTCCCAGCCCTTGATTTGCGTGGCGCCGCCGGGCGCGATCACGTCGACACGGGCGCCGGCCGCTTGCAGCCGGCGCTTGGGCTCGACCAGCTCGGATTGCTCGAAGCCGTCGGTGGCGAGCATGGCGACGCGGCGACCGTCGAGCTTGCGGGTGTCGGTCATGGCGGTACTCCTTCGCGGGGAAAGCGCGCAGGGTGGACGGTGGCGCATCGACGCCACGTCAAGTTTTTCCCTTTACGGTGCATGCACGAGCCGCTTGCCATGGTGCGGCACACGTCTCCCCAACCCACAAGGACGCCACCATGTCGATGTCGTTGCTGCTGGTCATCGTGTTGATCGTGCTGCTGATCGGCGCACTGCCTGCCTGGCCGTACAGCCGCTCGTGGGGCTATCGCCCGATGGGCGGGCTGGGCGTGGTCGTGATCATCGTGATCGTGCTGTTGTTGCTTGGCGTCATCTGACCGGCATGCGTCGATGACGGCCAGCCCTGAGCGCGACCACGCGAACCCGCCCGAAGGCACGCAGCACCGCGCGGCTGCCTCGGCGACGCACCAGCCTGGGCTCGCATGAAACGCCGATGGATGGCGCTGCTGGTGTTGATGCTGGCCTTGCTCGCGCTACTGGCGATCGGTTTCTACCGCAGCGTCACCGGCCAGGACACGCATCCGCGCGACAGCGGCGGGAGCGCCGCCGCAGCGGATGCACGCAACCGACCCGGCAGCACTCATGGCGCGGGACACGCTGCGCCGGGGCGGGTCTCGACGAGACGGATGACGGCGATGGAGAGGTCCAGCGTGCCGGCGGTTTCCAGCGTCGCCACGGTCGGCGTGGCGGCAAGGTCCTGCGCGGCGAAGCACGACAGCGGCACGGCGAGCGTGGCGTAGCGGTCGGCGGGCAACGCCTTGAGCGCGTCGGTGACCGGCACTGACGCATCGCCCACGCCCAGGCGCACCTCGGCGGTGGGCGCGGCGTTGAGGCGAAGCGACAGGCTCAGCATCATCGCGCCGTTGGCTTCGCGGGCGATGTCCGAGGGCGTGGCCGCGCCGGTGGCGATCCACGCGGTGGACTTGCCCGCCCAGCGCGCATGCAGCGCGCCGTCGCGCTGCGGCTCCAGCGTGAGGTTGGCGGTGCCGTACAGCGTGGTGCGCGTGCCCACGTAGTCCATGCGCGGGGCGTTGGCGTCACCGATCCACAGCGCGTAGCCGTTCCATGCCGTGCCCTTGGCGTAGTAGACGTTTTTCTCGCCGTAGCGGATGGTGCCGGCCACCTCCGGCAGCGGCGCCGTGGTGACGGGCTCGGCGTAGCTGAGGCCATAGCCGTAGGCGAATTGCGGCGCGTAGTCGGCGTCGCCCACGTTGAGCGGCGTCTGGTCGGGGCGCGCCGGCCACGAAAAGCTCAGCCTGC
>Ga0206107_1000143_pt1 | contig 56923 bp, 38 predicted proteins | sample 2B0metagenome_FD_148652 | JGI IMG/M metagenome (GOLD analysis project Ga0206107, IMG submission 148652) | Enriched microbial communities from leaf-cutter ant dump, University of Wisconsin, Madison, United States - 2B0 | ecosystem: Environmental > Terrestrial > Nest > Insects nest > Nest dump...
GGAGAGTTGATTTTTTGCTAATTTAATATCCATTCGCCATGAGCTTTGATTTCTTTGTACATCGCATCAGGGGCAATATCAAGCTCTCCAGGCCAAGTAACAACACCATGATTAACATAAACCTGTTTGAAATAAACCTCATCCTTTAAAGCTTCAAAAACACCAGTAAGATGAGAAGATCTAAAATGTACCTTCCCTGTCAATCCATCTGCGAATTTAACACTCAATGTTAAATGGTTTTCAGGTTTTACAAAAGTAATGTCCCAGTACATATATTGCGCCTTTTATTGTAACGGTTGAATTTTATTAGGCATTTGCTTTTTAACACAAAGTTCCCAATCAATCAGTAATTCTTTTTGATACAGCTCCGTCCAATCTAATATAAGGTTTAGGGCACGCCTTGGCAAATCTCCCTCAATCATCCTAATTTCTTTTATATCAATAATCCCTTTATATTCACCATAGCGCGCGTGAAAATGCGGAGGAGCATGATCATCCCAAAACATCTGAATGATAATCCCATAAAACATACTGATTGTTGGCATATAATTTAACCCTATTGACTATGCAAAACATAAAGTTATTATAGATAACTGATAGTATGCAATCAAGGACAAATTTCTTCAACCCTCCGGAAAAAACCTATCAAAGTCCTTTCGGCTCATTTTAACAGAAAGCCAGTTATTACCGTCGCTATCAGAGCGTTCATCCAGCACAGCACCCAAGGCATAAAGCGCAGCTCTAAGTTTACCATCGGATGGCTTCAGACAAACTTGACGAAAAACCGGATCGCCAAATAATTTTGCCCCAATCATTTGTTTTAGTTTTTCCAATCCAACACCCGTTTTTACTGAAATCCAGATTTGGTTATTTTCTTCCGTAGGATTATCATCCTGCCAGGGCTTATAATCACTCAATAAATCAATCTTGTTATAAATCTTGATAAGCGGAACCTGATGAGCACCAATTTCTGTCAATACTGCTTCAACTACTTTCTCTGTATCACGCCAATGCGGATCTGCTACATCAATAACTTGCAGCAAAAGTTGAGCTTCTCGTGTTTCTTCAAGCGTCGCTTTAAAAGCCTCAATTAAATCATGAGGCAAATGGCGGATAAACCCCACCGTGTCAGCCAGCACCACTTCACCGCAGCCTGGAATATCGAGTCTGCGCATCGTAGTATCTAAGGTGGCAAAAAGCTGATCGGCTGCGTAAACCTGTCCGCCTGTCAAGGCATTAAACAAAGAAGATTTACCTGCATTCGTATAACCCACGATAGAGACTGTCGGCACAGGCACTTTACCACGCGACCGGCGGTTTTGATCCCGTTGAGCGCGTACCTTTTCAAGACGGGCATAAATGCTCTTGATACGGTTTCGAATTAACCGCCGGTCTGTTTCAAGCTGGCTTTCACCCGGCCCTCTTAACCCGATCCCTCCTTTTTGACGCTCAAGGTGAGTCCATCCCCGAACTAAACGTGTTGATAGATGCTGCAATTGAGCCAGCTCAACCTGAAGCTGGCCTTCAAACGTTCTTGCACGCTGAGCAAAAATATCCAGGATCAACCGGTTGCGATCCACTACACGGCATTGGATCTTTTTTTCCAAATCACGTTCTTGAGCAGGGGAAAGAATATGGTTAAAAATTACAACATCGGCATTTTCAGCAGCAACACATTGCTGGATTTCTTCTGTTTTCCCTTCGCCGATGAAATACTTCGAATCTGGAACACTGCGGGTTCCTGTAATGACCATTACAGGTTCAACACCCGCAGATAACACAAGCTCTTTAAATTCCTCCAAATCAGCAGCAAACCTGGGATCTTCAAAATAAATATGGACTAAAACAGCACGTTCGCCGCCTTTTGGACGATCAAACAAGGAACCTCCTATTTTTCAGATTTATTTTATTTTTCTGTATCATAAGTAACATTTTTTTCAGGAACAATCGTAGAAATTGCCCGTTTAAAAACCATTTGCGTGATATTGTTTTTCAGCATAATCACCTTCTCATCAAACTTATCTATCACACCGTGCAATTTTACCCCATTGCTCAGAAAAATCGATACCGGCATCTGTTCTTTTTGCAAAGCCTTTAAAAAAGCTTCCTGTATATTGAATTTATTGTTATTAAGCATGGACGTCTCCCAAGTATCTGCAAGTATCCCATAACCAAAGCATAGACTAAAATTAGCATTTTTTCATCGAGCCGATACTTTTCTGCCGTTATAATACCCATAGTATTTCAAACTGCCTATCTTCGAAATGCAGTTCTTTCCACTGACGTCATACCCGCCTCCTCCCATCATACCCGCTTCCTCCCGTCATACCCGCGAAAGCGGGAATGACGGGAGGAAGCGGGTATGACGTCAGTGGGAAAAATGGCATTTCCAAAGATCACGGGTATCTTTATTTTTTAACTAATCTATACCATAATAATTATATTATGCTAATACTCTTTCCAGCAATTAAGACTTACGCTCAACATACTTTAGAAACAGAATCGCCGCATTCCCTCTATGTAGAAGAATCCGGCAACCCTGAGGGGATACCTGTTTTAGTTGTTCATAGCGGTCCTGGAGCCGGTTCAGAAAGTTATCAAAGACGTTTCTTCGATCCAGAAAAATACCGTATTATTCTTTTTGATCAACGGGGTTCAGGAAAATCCAAGCCTCATTCAGAACTAACCAACAATCATACTGCGGGGCTATTAGCCGATATGGAGGCAATCCGCACTTATTTAGGCATCGAGCGCTGGATGTTATTTGGCGGAGCCTGGGGAAGCGCTTTGAGTTTGCTTTACGCCGAAAAATATCCTGAAAAAGTAACCGGATTAATTTTGCACAGTATTTTTCTGGCAAGACCTAAAGATATTCAATGGTTTTATCAGGAAGGTGCCAGTTTTATTTTTCCTGACTATTGGGATGACTTTGTACAGACCATTCCTGAAAAGGAGAGGAATAACGTCGTCGCCGCCTATTATCAACGATTAAATGGCAGTGATGAACTCGCACGAATGTCTGCCGTAAAAAACTGGTCGTTATGGCAAGCCCGATGCAGTTCTCTTCAACCTCATCACAATGTTATTGAACATTTTTCAGATTTACGTTTTGCTGTCGGACTTGCCCGTGTCGAAAGCCATTATTTTGTTAACAATTGCTTTGTGGAACCTAACCAGATACTTGATAATATCCAGGCAATTAAAAATATTCCAGGCTATATTATTCATGGACGTTACGATGCAGTCTGCCCTTTACAATCCGCGTGGGAATTACATAAAGCCTGGACAGATTCCGAACTGTTTATCATCCGCGATGCAGGGCACTCCATTCAGGAACCAGGCACCATTGACGCGATTATTCTAGCCACGCAAAAAATGGCGCATTTGCCTTTAAAAGCTTGTTAAATTAAAGTATAATGAGCAAATTTTATAATAAAAATATTCCATAATGAAAAAAATCAGTTTACTTCTTTTAAGCCTCCTGTCGTTTGCATTTTCTGCCTTTGCTGAAGAAGAAAATCCCATGACGGCTTCCGTTCAATCCGTATATTCAACAGATCCTTCAACACTTAAAAATAACGCACCTTACGATCCATTTGAATCAATCAACCGCCCCATTTTTGCTTTTAATCAGTTCATGGATAAATGGTTTTTTATTCCAGCAGCCAAAATTTACAACACGCTTCTACCCAAACCTGTGCGTGTAGGCTCCACCAACTTCTTTGACAACCTTTCAATGATAAGTGCTACAGCCAACGATCTCCTTCAAGGAGAAATTAACCAATCCATGAATGATATTTGGCGCTTTATCATTAATTCAACATTAGGCGCAGCTGGAACCATTGATGTAGCCAGTCATTTTGGACTTCCCAAGCACTTTAATGATATGGGTATTACCTTCGCCAAATGGGGAGCAAAAAAATCGCCTTATATCATGATCCCTCTTTTGGGGCCAAGCACTGTCAGAGACGGCGTCGGTCTTCTTGGTGATTATTATCTCTTTACTTTCTACCCTTATATTAAACCAGAATCAACATTCTATGCCGTAATCAGCTATCGTTTCCTTAATATTAAAGCGCAAACGGTGGATGCCAACATATTCATGAATACAGCCGCACTTGATCCTTATACCTTTATGCGCGATGCGTACTTTCAATACCGCAACAATAAAATTGGCGGAGAAAGCACTTCTCAATATCTTTATCTTGAAGAAAACGAACCGCAGGATCTCAAACCAGGCATTGACTACGTACCGGAAGAACCGCCTCCGTCAGACACTCAGGGAACGGATTATGTTGCTGATGAAAATAACAGCTCAAGGTAAGAAATGTGCTCCCCTTAGCCGCTTCATTGCATAGAGACTCCAGTACTTTCGCCCCCTTTAACAAAGGAGACAGCCTGCGGATCAGGCGGGGGATTTTTGACAGAGAAAACCTTTGAAAAACAAAAGGTAAATCATGCTTCATGTGGTTCTTTACCAACCTGAAATTCCTCCTAACACAGGCAATATCATTCGATTATGTGCCAATACAGGGGCACAACTTCACTTAATCCATCCTTTGGGATTTTCTCTGGAAGAAAAACAATTAAGACGTGCTGGTCTGGATTACCACGAATGGGTTAACGTTAAACAATATGAGAACTATCAAGATTTTCTGAAAACCTATCCTGATGCCTCTATCTACGCATGCACCACCAAAGCTTCTACATTCTATACAGATATACACTATAAAGATCATGACATGCTGCTTTTTGGTCCAGAAACAAGAGGATTACCGCTTTCCATTATGAATACACTGCCGAGCATAAAAATCCCAATGACCCAAAACAGCAGAAGCCTTAATCTTTCCAATGCTGCTGCAGTTATCCTATACGAAGCCTGGCGGCAATTGGAGTTTTCATAAAGAAAACAGGTTGAACTCCACTCTTTTTGGCGTTATGCCTTTTTGGGCATATACTTCTTCTGAGCTTCCACAAATTTTGCCTGCTGCTCCTGGACTAGTGCTGACGTATTGGTACGCATAAAGAAACCATTCCGAACCCCTTGAGAATAATAAAACGCTGTACCCAGCGTTATCACACTCACCACCCCGCAGATAAACGCTTTCAAAAAGGCGCCAATAAGATTGCGATGCTCTCCAATCTTTGAACGCTTCTCAAAATTCTTCAACGTAGCAAGTACCTCTTGGCACAATTCTCGGGAAAATTCACTAAGTAACGGTCGCTTTAGCTTTATCCGTGGTAATCGTTCATCGATTATTCGGCACATCTCTTTTTCGGCTTGCTCTTCTGCTATACGTGATATATAGTGCTCGTAATCCTTGGTACCCTTTGGATATACTCCACCCCTCCAGTTGATTTCTCCCTTTTCTTCTGCCACGGTTCTTTCTTGTGCCATTTTCTCCTCAAGCAGAGGCGGATACAGCTTCTTCCAGATTGCTCGAAAGTTTTTGTTGTACTCTTCTACCGCTGCATTGTACTCTTTCAGCGCTGCATTGTACGCTGCTGTTGACTGTACTCTCTCATCCAAACGCTTAACCACGATGTCTTTAATATTACTCACCACTATCCGCAGCTGTCTCGCCTTCTTCTTGCTCAGCGCATCGCGGCTTTTCTCCAATGCCTGAATCTTCTTCCGAAAAGGCCCCACAATATGCTCCTCAATCACATAAAGTTCTTCATGACCTCTCGTGAGACGGATGTCCGGCGGGCGCATTTTTGTCTCCATTCTTCCCGTTAAGCTGCATATCCGTGGACAGTTATAATATTCTTTATTCGCATGATCTATCATTTCAGGTACATAATAATCAGGCAAAGTCACTTGTGTTAATTGCTCAACTAACGCTTCCAGACTTAATCGCGGTTGATCAGTGGATACTGATGGAGCATCATACTGCTGCAATAACGCCAATACTCTCTCGCTGCGAATCATCATCAGATGCGCCATTAAGCTGGGTACATACTGCTTGTTAGTGTAAGCTGCCCGCATCTCGTCCAATACACGCCGGCATTGTCGCATATCATCCTTTTGAAATGGACAATCTTTCCTTTCAAATTCCGTGGGTTGTAAAGGAATACTCCCCATCTTGTATAAAAAAGCCAACAGGCATGCACGTTTCTCGGTAAAATACCCCGATGTCTTAGAACTATGACGACTCGCAAGCGTCAGGTATTCAAACGCTTTGACATCCCCATCACGTTTACTGTATAGATAACTCTCTTCAGTTAAGCTATACGTTCGATAGGTTGTAATATACTCATCCACCGCCGTGTCACCATACATATAAAGTCGAGCATAGTAATACCAAGGATTGCGAAGTTCGTCATCGCGGTAGCCAAGGTCATGAAATTTTTTTATATCGTCTTGGAAAACACTGAACAAACCCGATTGCGATCCTAACCCCCTTCGCGGGTTTACATTTGCACAAAAATAATCCACCAGTTCCCGATTGTTAAAAAACGCTTCCCATACCGTCTGCTTTTTGAGAACATCCTCTTCAAAGTCCGCATACGAAAGAAACCCGCCTTCTATCAAACGCCAGAGATTGTCTTCAACAACGGCCTTATCCCATAAACCTTGGTTGTCATAGCCGCGCGACGCCCACACAATGGATTCAGTATCCGGATGCCTTGCCGCATCTTCTTCAATCCAGGCAAGAAATTCCGCTTTACTCGCAGGTTCCCTCAGCGGAGGACGTCCCGCGTCAAACCATGCCAAGAATGCCTCTCTACTGCTAAAAAACAGGCGTCTTTGTTCCCGCGGCACAGGAACACGGTCCCTGTACATATCATCCATGTACCTCGAGCTTCCTTCGTCAGAGGCATCACCCGTTTCATCAAAATGCCGCCGCTGCTCTGGATCGCTCAGTACCTCATAGGCTTTCTTGATTTTGCCAAATATAGCAGCCGCTTCGGGCGAAGCATTCTTATCGGGATGGTATTTCAGTGCCAAGCGGCGATATGCTTTAGTGATATCCGCCGTCGAGGCACGTCGTGATACGCCCAATAGACCATAAAAATCTTTATTGTCCACTGCGGCATAATCCACGTCCCTTTCCACTTTGCTTACAACCATTTCTCCTGGCATCATTCACCCCCTTCTTAACAATTAGCTTATCACACAACCCTGCGTTTCATGCTGCGCTTTGACTTCCGCGGCACCTTCAACCGGCGGCTCTTCACCCCAAGAAAAAAAGGACGGGCGGGCCTGCCTTCTTGCTGCTTCCGCAGTATAGGACGATGTAACAATTTCTCCACGAGCCCGCGCTTGCCTCACTGCCTCAATGCGGCGATACAAATCCGAACGAAAAACATAGCGGGCGGCAGCTCGCCGACGATCAATGGTGTCATCTAAAAGACGATGACCTGCCTCTTCTCCATTCGCCTCACACAGTATCAACACAAATGCCTGAACATCCGCACGCCGGCTTTCCTTGATCTCCGGATCCGTGTGCCAATAATGCCATCTGCCTTGTGTCTGAGCGTGCGTATAATCATAAAGCGCCTCACGCATCACTTCAGTATAGTCTGACCACGTTTCCATACACCCCAGCAGCTGACTTAATACCTCCCAGGACAACGGCAGCTGCTTTTGTGCAAAAGTTGCCGACGGCTTATCGCCACGCTCCACCAGTAACTGGATAATGGATAATAAAGCCTTTTTTTCTGTTTCTCTGACCGCATGATGATAGTACTCAACCGCATCATCAAACAGCGACTCCTTCTGGTAATACTCACCTTCTTCACAAAACATTGCATCCGATAACGCCACTTCCGCAAAACGGCTTGACCTCAGTGCAGGGGTTTCTTCTATTTTGACCTCTTCCGTTTTGGCTTCATTTAAGGGTTTAAATGCCAACGCTTGTTTCTGTTGATCCTCCAGCTGCTTTTCACTTCGCTCTGCTTTGTTCTTAATATTATCAATTTCTATACTGATATAGTTGGGAAAATAGGTTGCCAAATCCTGAAGAGCTTTCTCATAAAGCGAAATCAAATACGCACAGGTTTCCCTTAAAATCACCCCTTCCAATCCCCAGCGGCTCACAGCCTCAGCAACAGTGTGCTCCGCCTTGGCATCCATTAACGCCTGCCTTAGGGCAACTTTTAGTGCTTGGGATAAGTCCGCCTCCAAACGCGGATCGGTGTAGTTTCTTTTAGCCCCAAACGCCAACAATGTTGTACCTCGAACCCGCAATACTTCTCTTTGGCAGCGCGTACGAAGCTGCAGCCAAAGATTGGCATTCAGCTTTTTTTGAATTGCGCGGCGCTGGGCAAGCGTTTCCTCTGACCCAATTAACCGGCAAAGTTCTTCTCTATTCCTATTAGCAATCGCCGCGCGTGCTTCCGGTTGTATCCTCGCAAAATGCGCACGGCAGTCAGCCTTTTCTTCTGCAGACAATATTGGCTTTAAATCGTGAATCACTATCGGTTCAGCAATCGGTTTAGCATCTGGGCCAACACCTAAAAAATCCTTAAACTCCTTTGCTTCCTTTCTCGCAGGTTTCTCCTCCCGAAGTGAGCGATAAAAATCACGCTGCGCTTCATAGTGCTTTTGCACCTCCGCCATCGCTTCTCGATACTGCTTGATATCGTAACCTTCTAATAATGACATCTTCGTCCCCTTTTGTTCTTATTTTTCAATTTACGGCTTCATCGCCGCAGCCAGCAAGGTTGGACTCCACTCTTTTTGGCGTTATGCCTTTTTGGGCATATACTTCTCCTGGGCTTCTATAAATCTTTCCTGCTGCTCCTGGAGTAGCGCTGACGTATTGGTACGCATAAAAAATCCACTCCGCACCCCTTGAGAATAATAAAACGCTGTACCCAGCGTTATCACACTCACCACACCACAGATAAACGCTTTCAAAAAGGCGCCAATAAGATTGCGATGCTCTCCAATCTTTGAACACTTCTCAAAATTCTTCAACGTAGCAAGTACCTCTTGGCACAGTTCCTGTGAAAACTGACTGTTTGACATGGACTTTGGCGGTAGATAGTCAGGATCATGTATTCTGTCGCGCGCCTTTTTGATTTCATGGCGTATTTCCTCCTGCATGTACGACTCGTAGTTCACGTCGCTCTTTCTGATAACTCTGCCTGCCATATCCCCATGGGTTAGCGTGTATCTCCCTCTATTTCTTTCTGCAGCTTTTCTGATTTTGGCTTCCGCCTCGTTTCGTACACGCATCATGAGTGCAGCATCCCTCTCCAAAGGAAACTCACGAGTTTTCTCTTCTTCTATTAACGCAGTAGCAGCGTCAAATACACGTAACATATTCACCCTTTCATCCATGTGCTCAACCACGATGTCTTTAATATTACTCACCACTATCCGCAGCTGTTCCGCCTTCTTCTTGCTCAGCGCATCACCGCTCTTCTCCAATGCCTGAATCTTCTTCCGAAAAGGCTGCGCAATATGCTTATCAATTACATAAAGTTCATGATAACCTTCCGTGAGATGGACGTCTGGGAAGCGGCTGTAATCTCCTCTGTGCCCAGGTTTCACAAGATGAACATACAGTTGATGGTCCCAATTATAATCCTTCTCCTCAGGTACATAATAAGCAGACGAAGTAGCATCTTTTAGTTGTTCAACTAACGCTTCCAGGCCTAAGCATGGCTGATCAATGGATTCTGGCGGAACATCATACTGCTGCAATGATGTCAATATCCTCTCGCTGCGAAGCATCATCAGATGGGTCTTTAAGCTGGGAGGTATATTCTTGGTGTAAGCCGATCGCATCTCGTCCAATACATACCGAGATCGTGGTATTCTGCTTGGATATTCACAGTTCTCTGGACGTAAATGAATCCCTTCACCCTCCTCACTCCCCATTGCCGTGTATAAAAAAGCCAACAGGCATGCGCGTTTCTCGGTAAAATACCCAGTTGTCTTAGGATTATGACGGCTCGCAAGCGTCAGGTATTCAAATGGTTTGATATCCTCGCTATTCCTTTGAAATCTGTCACTGACTTCGCTCGAGGAATGGTACCGATAATATCTAATGTGCTTCTCCACCGCCGTCCAGGCATACATAAAAGAAGAAGCATGGTGATACCAGGGGCAACTGTCATCATCAAGCTTTTTTCTATCGTTTTCTGTGAAACGGCCCAGAAGCGGCCTTTGCGGGTCTACTTTTTCACAAAAGTAAGCCACCAGCTTTTGATCGTTAAAGAATACTTCCCATACCGTCTGATTTTTCAGGATATCCCGTTCAAAGTCCGCATAGGAAAGAAACCCGCCTTCTATCAAACGCCAGAGATTGTCTTCAACAACAGCCCTATCCCATAAACCTTCGTTGTTATAGCTGCGCGACGCCCACACAATGGATTGGGTATCCGGATACCTTACCGCATCTTCTGCAATCCAGGTAAGAAATTCCGCTTTACTCGCAGGTTCCCTCAGGGGAAGACGCCCAGCGTTAACCCACGCCAAAAACTCCTCTTTACTTCCAAGACCCACACGCCTTTGTCCCCGCGGTACAGGAACCAGTCCTTTGTCCATATCATCAGTGTTATCAAAACGCTGCCGCTGCTCTGGATCACTCAGTACCTCATGGGCTTTCTTGATTTTGTCAAATATGATACCTTCTTCGGGCGAAGAATGCTCATTCGAACGGTATTTCCGCGCCAAGCGGCGATACGCTTTGGTGATATCCACCGTCGAGGTATCTCGAGATACACCCAATAGACCATAAAAATCTTTGCTGTCCAATGCAGTATAATCCACTTCCCTTTCCACTTTGCTTACAATCGTTTCTCCTGTCATAATTCACCCCCTTCTGTTAATAATTAGCTCGTTATACAATCCTGCGTTTTCATAGAACTATTTCTCTAAATTTTCTCATAAATTTAAAAAAAATCAAGAATAATTCAAAAAAAGTGAATTTATACCCCCTTCGAAAAAAGGGGGTATTTATAAAAAACAGACTTGCTGCCTGTCATTATTCTGCAGCCTCGACCTTATCTTTCACGGTCTGGGGAACGCCGCTGAAATCGCCTTGATTAATCTTGGCACATTGACCAGCAGGGACGTTAATCCATGACTGAGGATCGCCAGCAGTATTCTGGCCTGCGCAGGAATGTGTTGCCGCTTTGCAATCAGCCATCTGGGCTTTAATCAATCCTTTGCCGTCCTTATCAACCACTTTGCACTGTTCAGGAGCAGCACCGTTTTGAACAGCGTTTTGTACGGCATTCTGTACTCCAGAAGCAGCATCCGCTACTGTTGATGTTTCATCGGCATAAGCCAGGCCAAAAGCCATTGACATTGCAGCTGCAACACTGGTTAAAATCATTTTATTCTTCATGGAAAACCTCCCGGTTAATTATTATTATTTTTAATTATTTGTAGAATTCCGCATAAAACATAAAAACAGAATTCAGTTACTTATAATAGACTCAATCACACAAAAGTCAAACATCTGATCTCCAGATTTTTCAACGTGTTGCACTTTGAAATACTGTGGGTATAATAGCCTACTTCATTCGTTTAAAGGCTTTATTGAAAAGTTATGAAAAAAATAGTGCTTTTTTTCGTTAGTTTATTGGCATTTACCTTATTAACTACTCACGCCAGTGTGGATATGACGGTTCAAAAAGCCGGTCCTGAAGCTGTCATAGGGATTGCTATTGAGGACGTTCAAACTGGCAAAATCATTTACCAGCATAATGCTGACCGCCTTTTGATCCCAGCCAGTAACCTGAAGCTTTACAGCGGTGCAGCCGCACTTATTCTGCTAGGCCCTGACTACCATTTTCAAACCAGCCTTTTGACTGATGCCCAATCTATTTATCAAGGTACTCTCCAGGGCAACCTCTATATCCGTTTCAGCGGCGACCCCACATTGACCACACAGAATTTAGAGGCGCTCCTGGCGTCTTTAAACCAATTTTCCATTAACCGTATCCAGGGCAATGTTATCATTGTTCCTCCTCCTTTCACCAACGAGGCCTATGCCCCCGGATGGACAGAGGAAGATAAAAAACAACCTTACGGCGCTCCTGTAACACCTGTTGTTCTGGACGAAAATGTAGTGAAATTTATGGTTACCCCCACCCGTATTGGACAAAAAGCCAGAATAATCATGACCAATCCTTATGCTGATGTACCTATTGAAAACGAGGTCATCACACGGAAAAAAGGACAAAAAAACTGTTTCTTCAGCTTCTCCTCCAATGCCCAGAATCAGCTCAAGATCAGTGGATGTATCCCTGATAAAAGCCGGATGTACACTATACAAACGGCTTTGACCGACCCGATGCAATATACCCAGACCATTGTTAGAAACCTCTTGAAAAGTCAGGCTATCGTGCTTCAGGGCGGTATCATCAGAGGCCAAATGCCTTCTTTGCCTCTCAGACAGATTGGAATCCATGATTCCGAATCTTTATCAGTTATCCTCGCGAATACCCTTAAACCATCCAATAACCTTTTTGCCAATAGTCTTTATCTAAAAGTCGGGGAAACTTACTGGCACAACACAGCGACATGGCAAAACTCCGGCGAAGCAGTTAAACGTATTCTACAGCAGTACACCGGAATCCCGTTAAATAATACGGTGATTATTGACGGATGCGGCCTATCCCGTCAAAACTATGTAACTCCACACCAAACAACCCGATTATTAACGTATATGGCCAATCAATTTCCTATTAATGATGAATTTATTGATGCGCTACCTGTAGCTGGACAGGACGGTACTCTGGCAAAACGAAGAATAACCAATGAGCAGCAGGAAAGGATCCGCGCAAAAACAGGTACAATGAAAGGCATTGTCGGCTTATCCGGTTATGTTCATAGTGCTAATCACCGTCTATTGGCTTTTTCCATTATGACGAACCAGACACTGAAAAACCGCTATCTCCCGATTAGTAAATATCGAGGCATTGAAGATGAAATCTGTCGGCAATTAGTTGCCTCCAATGTATCATAGTCCACAGGTAAACATTGAATGATTGAACAAAATCCTAAAAAACCCGAACTTCTTTCACCGGCAGGAAGCCTGAAAAGCATGCGTTGTGCTTTTGCCTACGGTGCTGACGCGGTTTATGCCGGTCAGCCTCGTTACAGCCTTCGCACCCGCAATAATGAATTTTCACACGAAGTACTGGCTGATGCGATTCAGGAAGCCCATGCCCAAGGTAAACTCCTTTTTGTCGCCAGCAACATTATTGCGCAAAACAATAAAATCAAAACATACATTCGTGATCTGGAACCTGTTATCGAAACCAAACCTGATGCCCTGATTATGGCTGATCCAGGTCTCATCATGCTGGTACGGGAAGCCTGGCCTGACATGCCGGTTCACCTTTCTGTCCAATCCAATGTCATGAATTATCAGGCTGTTAAATTCTGGCAGACGATGGGTATTTCACGCGTCATTTTATCCCGTGAACTTTCTCTTGAAGAAATCGCCTGCATTCGGGAACAATGCCCTGATATTGAACTGGAAACTTTCGTCCATGGTGCTTTATGTATGGCACACTCCGGCCGATGCCTGCTGTCAGGTTACTTTAACCATCGTGATCCTAATCAGGGAGCCTGCACCAATGCCTGCCGATGGGATTATAAAGTGCATACAGCCAAGCAAGATGAATGGGGCAATACCATCACTTCCTTTGCCGTTGAAGAAAAAAATAAACGGCAAGGCGAACTGCATCCCATTGAAGAAGACGAATTTGGCACCTATATTTTCAACTCCAAAGACTTGCGGGCTATTCAGCACATTGAAACACTCATCAAGATGGGTATTGATTGCTTTAAAATTGAAGGACGCACCAAATCACATTTTTATACGGCAAGAACAGCCCAACTTTACCACAAGGCCATTAACGACAGTTTGGCAGGAAAACCCTTTGATATTTCCTTAATGGATCAACTGGAAGGACTTTCCAGCCGCGGCTATACGGAAGGTTTCTACCGCCGCCATGTTCACGATGAGTATCAAAACTATGAAAACCGGACACACAATGATATACGCCAGCAAGTTGTCGGAGAATTTGGCGAATATGACAGCCGCACCGGCTGGCTGACAGTTTATGTCAAAAATCAGTTTGCATTAGGCGACCGCCTGGAAATCATGACGCCTTCCGATCCACTTTTTCTTGATTTGGAAAAGATGGAAGATCTTCAAGGCCATGCAGTTACCCGCGCTGCTGGCAGTGGTATCACCGTAAGAATTCAGCTTCAAGAACCTGTTCAAGGCGATCTGACTCATGGATTTTTAATTCGCCACTGGAAAGAGGCTGCCTGAAAGTGAAATGGTTCATTGAAGCACCTTCCAATATTGCACTCATCAAATACATGGGACGTAAAGATAATACCGACAAGATCCCTGCCAATGCCTCACTATCTTACACACTGCCAGCACTCAAAAGCTTTGTCGAACTTGAATTATCTTCAGAAAATGCCTCCCGTTGGGAATTTCTGGAACATCCCGAAGCGCTGCCCTTAATACTTTCCTCTCAAGGACAGCAGCGTTTTCTAGCCCATTTGGAATATTTAAAAAATTATTTTGGCTGTCAAAAACATTTTATTGTCCGCTCTTCCAATAATTTTCCACAAGCCGCCGGACTCGCCAGCTCAGCATCCAGTTTTGCTGCCCTTACCCAATGTGCCTCGAAGGCTTTATCTTCGGTGACTCACCAGAAAGAACCCGATTGGAACACCCTGGCCGGTTTAAGCCGCCGCTCTTCGGGTTCTTCATGCCGTTCTTTCTATGCACCTTGGGCATACTGGCATGAAGAAACTGTTGAACCCGTCAACTTACCCTACACCCAGCTGCTCCACCAGATCATCATTATCCAACAACAAGAAAAACCTGTACTATCCTCTCAGGCGCATCAAGCGGTAAAAACAAGCTCCCTTTATATCGGCCGCCCAGAACGTGCTGAAATTAGACTTTCGGCGCTGATTCAAGCGCTAAAAAACCAGCAATGGGACAAAGCATTCCAGATCACATGGGATGAATTTCAGGACATGCACCAGCTCTTTAAAACAGCTGAGCCATCTTTTGAATATATGACAACTGCCTCTAAAAATATTTTGGAACACCTTAAAGCTTTTTGGGATGCACACGACGATGGTCCATTGATTACAATGGATGCCGGTCCCAATATTCATTTACTCTATCGTCCAGAGCAAGATGAAATGATGCAATATATAAAAATTGACTGCCTTAAAAATTATCATGACATTACTATCCAATAACTTTTACAGCCAAACTCATGCAAAATGGATCCTTGCTGGAGAACATTCTGTCGTACAAGGTCGAAGCGCCCTGGTTTTTCCTTTGCTGACAAAAACAATGGAACTCCATTATCAAGAAGGAGAAGAATTATTATCCACTATTTTCTCCGGCGAAAACAGCGATGTTTTTCCTTCCTTTTTTAAATCCCTTCTTGAACACGGCGCTGTACTACTTAATCATCATCCGCAAGATATTTCAGGCTCTTTTAAACTTGATAATCAGATCCCTCTTGGAGAAGGTCTCGGCGCATCGGCAGCTTTATGCCTTAACGCCGCACGATGGTTCGTCTGGAAAAAATGGCTCAAAGAAGAACAATTGCTCACTTTTTCACGTGAACTGGAAAATCTTTTTCATGGAGAAAGCAGCGGGTTAGATCTTGCCGGCAGTATCAGCACTACAGGGATTTACTTCAAACCAGGATTGGTTCAACCTCAGATAGAAACCATTATTCCAACGTGGTCTCCCCATTGGTATCTCTCTTTCAGCGGAAAAAAAGCGATTACCTCTTTTTGTATCCAGCAAGTCAAACAGTTGCACCAAAGCAACCCCGTACGGGCAAAAGAGCTGGATGACCAAATGGAATCCAGTGTTTACCTTGCCAAAAACGCTTTACAAATGTCTGCTGAACAAGGCCTGCCTTATCTTGCAGAAGCCATTCAAAAGGCATATCAATGTTTTGCCGAATGGGGACTAACAGAAGGTTATCTTGAACAGCACATTCAAATGCTTCACAAAGCCGGCGCACTTGCTGCCAAACCCACCGGCTCAGGCGGCGGCGGTTATGTCATTAGTTTATGGAATACTCCGCCTGACTCTGACAAACTGAAAAAAATGCTTATTCCCATTGAATAGAAAAACCTTCATCAACTAGACTTTTTTTCTCCTTTAATGGAGCTGCCACTGATTCAACAACATAGCCATTTTCCTTCGCCCCCTTTGGAAAAGGGGGCAACCTACAAAGCAGGCGGGGGATTTTTAACAAAAAAATTCTCCTACTCTTCTTCTTCAAAATAGAAAACAATAGAAATTGATCAAAATAAAGGCAAGTTAATAAAATATTAAGCTTAAGATGCTATTTTGCAAAGACTTGGTTTAATTTTTATTTAGGAGGACTTTTATGCCAGCCATTAGAAAAACAACTTTATCTCATATTTTAGCAACTCAAAATTTTGATGAATTCAGTAGATTGGTACACGATGTCTATGACTTGCGCGAGCTCGCTGAGGCTTTTCCTGATAGTAAAGAAGCATTGTTTGAGTGCTTTAAACGGGTGATACAGATACAAGATCTTAATAAATTCAGCCATTGGATATGCGATGTCCATGACTTGTGTGTACTTGCTGAAATTTTTCCTGAGTATAAAGCACATGTATTTGAACAGGTAATACGAGATCGAGGTGAATTCAGCAGGATACACGATGTCTATGACTTGAAAGAGCTCGCTGAGGCTTTCCCTGATCATAAAGAAGAATTATTTAAATGGTTTAAACGGATAACACTAAATGGGGATGAATTCGGTAAATTGGTACACAATGTCAATGGACTGCAACAGCTTACTGAGGCTTTCCCTGATCATAAAGAACAACTGTTTGAACGGATAATACAAAATAGAGATTTATTCGACAGATTGGTAGGCAATCTCCATGACTTGCGCCAGATTACTGAGGCTTTTCCTGATCATAAAGAACAACTATTTGAACGGGTAATACGAAATGGAGATTTATTCGACAGATTGGTAAAAGACTTCAATGACTTGTGCATACTTGCTCAGAATTTTCCCTATCATAAAGAACAACTGCTTGAGCAATTGATACAAGATAAGGCTAAATTCCGAAAATTGATAAACGATTTCAATGTATTGTCCTTGCTCGTTCAGGTTTTTCCTGATCATAAAGCACAAGTGTTTGGATGGTTTGCATTGGCAATACGAGATCAGTATGAATTTTCAAAATGGACAGGCAAATTATATGACGTGCGCAATCTTGCTGCGATTTTTCCTAAGTATGCTGAGATATTCAATAATCATACGGTAGAAGGAGTGTGGAAATTTATTCAACGATATCAACGATATGGTGAAATAGAAATCAATGCTCTCTTGTTAGCTGAGACAGAAAGTTACTTCTCCAGATTAAATCCAGAAATTTTAAGCCGTATAACTGTATTTGCCTCATATCATAACATTCATAATACACCCGATGCTGAAAATATTGCTAACGAGCTTTTAAGTCCTGCTGCGACTTCCAACAGTTGAAGAAAGGTGGAAGAGGTGAAGAAGTAAATCCCCTTACGCTGAAGTGTTGAGCGGGTTTAATCCTATGTGCCACACTTCACCCACTACCTAAGCGTCATGGTCTACCTGCTCCTGCATGCCGTGATCTACCTACTACCTACGTGCCGCGGCTTGTCCGCGGCATCCAGAAAGTGGACCCCGCAGACAAGCCGCGGGGCGTAGGCTATAGAAATAGCTGCAGGCGTAGGCATTAGTAGTAGACGCGCGAGGTTGCCGATAGAAGTAGTCGCAGGGCACTGGCGAAGAGGACGAAAAAATTCAGCGGATCCATCCCCCCAGGGGATAGTGGAAAAAGAAAGGTATAAAAAACCAGGAGGATAGTTTACACTTTAATGAGATCATCAAGTTCCATTTTTCAAAAAGGAAAAGAGAACTTCCTCAAATCATAGGTTAATTTTTATTCATTTTTTATTGACAAATGTAAAATAAATACGCTATTATATAGACTTGTCTAAATTGAAATTTTATTACTAGGACACGAATATTCTTATACTTTAAAAAATGAATATTCTTGGTTTAAAGCGGAGGTTCTTATGGCTGTAACTGACAATAGTGAGATAACCACAGAAATAACAGGGAAAAATCTTCTTTTGCTGATTAGATCAGGAGGAGAAAGACGTCTGACTACTACCTTTGGATTTTTTGCACACGCGACTACAAAAATGTTTGACGATGCAGCAAAAACCGTCAATATACTCAGAATGGAAGCTTCAAATAACCCCGGTCCTCTTACTCAAGAAAAAATTATCGCCATTTTGAATAATGTCCTTCCTCTTATTAAAGTACCCGGTCCCAATAATCAAGAAACCAAAGCTGAATTAACTTTACTGAAAATTGCAAAATTTCTATTGAAAGAACCAACTGAAAGTACAAGTAACGTCGTATTTGCCAAGCAATATCTTGCAAAAAGTCATCAAAGCCTGGATCCTCTCATGTTAGAACTGCTGCAAACTCCCTCTTTTCCATTTAGTACAGCAGAAAACATGGATACTACTCAAAGAACCGTTGACACATTGATAAGAGCCGTTTTGCTGCCGCCTTCTAACGACGCCTCCCAAAAAAGATGCGCTGCCGCTGTTATCTTGTGGCTGGCAAAACACCAGCCAGAAGAACTTGTAAAAATAGCTTCAGACGCCGCTCATGCTGAACCATTTAACGGCATATCAGGTAACGATACAGAAGTCATTAATAAACTTATGGATTTCTTTCCCGCCCTGGAACTTGAGAGCCATGAAGTAAGAAAGACTATGGCTGTAGAAGATCTTGCTTCTGCTGCAGAAAACATGTCTTTTTCTTTTGGCCAATAAACTACCGTATCTTTCTTATTCCTTAGTCCACCCCTTTTGAAATAAGAGAGATTTTTTTCTGCTGACAAAAATCCCGCCTGCTTATGCGGTCTGCTCCTTTTTCCAAAGGGGACGGGAAGATGGTAGATCTATGCAACAACGTCTTTTCAAAATAAGGAACAATGGAAGTTGAATAGAATAAATATTAAGCTTAAAATGCTATCATGCAAAACTTTAGTTTAGTTTTTATTTAGAGGTATGAAAATGCCAACCATTTCAAAAGAAGCTTTATCTCATATTTTAGCAACTCAAGATTTTAATGAATTCCGCATATTGGTACATGGTGTGGATGAATTGCGCGAGCTTGCTGAGGTTTTTCCTGACCATGCAGCACAATTGTTTGAATGCTTTGAACGGGCAATACTAGTAGATAAGGGAGGATTCTACAGATTGGTAGATAGTGTTAATGTTAACACAGTGTTTTCGCTTGCTGAGGCTTTTCCTGACCATACAGCACAAATGTGGGGATGGTTGGAACGGGCAATACAAGATTTTAATGGATTCATCTTGCTAAATGATGTTAGTGGATTGCTCCTGCTCGCTGAGGCTTTTCCTGACCATACAGCACAATTGTTTGAATGCTTTGAACGGGCAATACTAGATAGGGGAAAATTCCGCAGATTGGTAGATAGTGTTAATATAGTGTTTTCGCTTGCTGAGGCTTTTCCTGACCATAAAGCACAAATGTGGGGGTGGTTGGAACGGGCAATACAAGATTTTAATGGATTCCGCATATTGGTACATGGTGTGGATGAATTGCGCCTGCTTACTGAGATTTTTCCTGAGCATACTGAAATATTCAATAAGGATACGGTAGAGGAAGCATGGGAGGCTATTCAATATTTAAAAAGCAAAGATGAAATAGAAAGCACGGCGAGTGTGTTAGCCGAGGGACTAAGTTCGCAGGAAGGTTTTTTACCCCGATTAAATCAAGGAATTTTACGCCGCATCACTCTATATGCTGCTGGCATACCTAGTGCTCATAATATACCCGATGCTGAAGAACCTGAAAAAATTGCTGCCGAGGCTTTACCGTATTCTGGGTCTCCTGCTGCGGCTTCCAACCGTTGAAGAAAGCAGGAAGGGGGAAGAAGGAAAATCAATCCCCTCCCATCATTGCGGGGAGCGAAGCGTGAATAAAAAACTTCTGAACTGGATTGCCACGTCGCTGCGCTCCTCGCAATGACGAGAAAGAGAATATTAACGCAACAACGCCTTTCCAAAGGGGGCGAAGAGCAAGGCATTACTATCCCATGTTGAGATGAGACACAGGACTTTCATGATTTTTTTCCTCAAGAGCACCCGTCTCCTGAAAAGAGGAAACGGCTGAAGGATTGTCTCGGACTGGGGTAAAAATACCCATATGTCGAAGGTGAGCGGCTTGAGAAGATATTGTCTGCTGTGAAGCTGTGTTAGCCGCTGAAGCGTTTTCTTCGGGCTGGGTAAAGAGGATTTCTATACATTGGTGAAGTCTCTCGTGCAGGGTAGTTGACTCAGGTGCCTGGCAAAGCTCAAGGTGTTTTCCTTGTACTTCTTCTGAGCGGATGATTTCCAGTGCTTCATGATGGAAGCTCGGTTCCTGCAAGAGACAATTTTCGATGAAACGAAAACGCTGCTTGTTGGGGTATTTGTTGCTTAGACAAGTTATAAAAGCAGGGTCTTGCCAAAGCCTGTGTACAGCTTCCTGGCCATAATCTTGAGCCATGGTAATGGCTTCACCTTCCTGATGTGCTTCATTAAATAATTGCCTGGCTTCTTCGAAAGTTAAGCTGTGTGAAGCGCCTATCCAAGGTTCAAGGTTTTCTAAAATATCGGCAACCTCCTGCATGCTGGGTAACGGATTTCTCATGCCAACCAGGCCAAAACGAAACTCATGAGCCTCCTGCTGATTTCGCAAAAGGTATACCAGCAGAGAATACGCGGCATGTTTTACAGGATCCGGAAATTCATGAATAGAAAGCATCAAATGATCAATAACGGGTTGGGTAAGATGTGCTTTGGCAATAGCATTTAAATCTTGATAGGCAAAAGATTGGAATATAAGTTTTTCTAATTCGGTCTCAGTCAACACTCCTTTGCTCAGGTTTATCCGCAGTTCAAGTAAACGCAGTACTTCTTCAGCATAAGCTCTTTCAGCTCCTTCAGGATTATTCTTCTCGAGCCATTGCTTCAAGGCTTCGTAACTTCCTGTGGATTTTTGCTCGACATCTTCTGTGCTTTCATCAAACGTAAGATACCGTAAGCAGTCTTGAATGAGTTTGTTTCGAGCTTGAATGAGCCTGTTTCGGGTGAGATATTTCTCGAGCGTTGGAGACAATTCCCAATATTCGCCCAAATCAATCAACCAAAAATGTTTGTATAACGCTTCCTCCAGGATCTGAAAAGCTTCGGGGTAATTGCCAAATTTATTAAAGCTTAAATCCAATCTGTAAAGATGAGGAATTTTAGTGAGTACTTTTACTAAGATCCGTAAAGATTCGGGACGGCTTCCAAAGTAATTACTACTTAAATTCAATGTGGTAAATTGAAAGAATCTCGGCAGTACTTCTATTAAAGCTTTTAGAGCTTCAGGACAATTACTCAGGTCATTATTGTTTAAACTCAATGTGGTAAGATGAGAAAGCTGCGACAACAATGCAACTAAAGCCAGAAAAGCTTCATGGCAACTGCCAAAGTGATTACCGCTTAAATTCAATTCGGTGAGATGAGTCAATTGCGGCAGTACTTCTGCTAAAGCCTGTAGGACTGCAGGATACTGGCTAAGGTTATTATAGCTTAAATCCAATTCGGTAAGATGAGAAAGCTGCGACAACGATGGAATTAAAGCCAAAAAAACTTCAGGAACATTAGCATGGTAATTATCATTTAAACTCAATGTGGTGAAATGAGAAAGCCGCGGCAGCACTGCAGCTAAAGTTTGAAAAGCTTGACGGTTATTGCCAAACTTATTACCACTTAAATTCAATGTAGTGAGATGAGAAAATTGCGGCAGTACTTCTGCTAAAACCTGTAGAACTGCAGGGTATTGGCCAAGGTTATTATAGCTTAAATCTAATATAGTGAAGCAAGAAAATTGAGACAGTATCCCTGCTAAAGCTCGAAAATCTTCGGAAGAACTATCAAGCTTATTATAGCTTAAAACCAATTTAGTAAGGCAAGGAAACTTTTGCCGTAAAACTTCAAGTGCTTGGGGGTGATTGCTTAGCCCATCATAGTGTAATTTTAATGTAGTGATAGTACCAAAATAGCAATCAGCAATAGCTTGTAAGTCCTGATGAATAAAAGATTTTTGTATGGAATCTTCTAATATTGCTGCAGTTAACTCTCTTTCACTTATGATTATCTGCAATTTGAGTAAATGAAGTACTTCTTCAAGATAAGCTCTTTCAACTCCTTCAGGTTTATTCTTCTCGAGCCATTGCTCCAATGCTTCGTAACTTCTTGTAGATTTTTGCTCGAAATTACTTTCACTATCAGCAAGTGTAACATGCTGTAAGCAGTTTTGAATGAGCCTGTTTCGGGTTGAATACCTCTGAAAGGTTGTGGTTAGAAGGCAATTTTGACCAAACTCAACCACCCCAAAATATTGAGATAATGTTTTTTCCAGAATCTGAAGAATTTCGGGGAAAATACCAAGCTCATTATAGTTTATGTTCGATTGGATGAAACCAGGTAATTGGGTCAATACTTTTGTTAAACCCCAAACAGCAGCTGTCAAAAAATTGTCAAACGCATTCATTTCAAAATTGAGTCGTATCCTGACAGGGGGAAACTGACAGCATTTTTGAAATAACGCACGCAATGCTTGCAGTTGACCAGGCTCGGTTGGAAAGTTTGTTCCGTCAATAATATATAAGTTTACCATTTCTGAACGTGGTTCAAGAGGCAGGTCAATGAACGTTTGAATATCCATACGCTGTTCATTATCGCCGGAAGAAATACGTACTAACATTTTCCTGATCTCCAAATTAAATGATTGAAATCGCCAGTTTGCTTATTTTTAAAGCTTTTTATACTTTTATAAGGCAAAAAGCAACCCATTATAAGGAAAAATTTGGAGTAAGAAGAAAAAATTACCCAATATCTTGGGGAATGCAAAGAAAGGAAATTTTACTTTGGAATGTTAAGTCATCTAAAAAATATTATCTTGTGATAATCCATGTTTCTCGAAGATCTTCCTTAAAATCCTAAGACCTTCTACCTGAATCTGTCGAACGCGTTCACGGGTTAAACCAATAGCCTCTCCCACATCTTCCAGGGTTGACTTATCATAACCCAGCAGGCCGAAACGGCGGGCAATCACTTCGCGCTGATTGGGAGAAAGTTCTTCCAACCAGGTTTCAATATGTTCTCTCAGGTTTTCATCCGTTAATAAATCAGAAGGATCCTTGCTATTTTCATCAGCCAGGGTATTCAATAGCGATTTATTTTCATCCAGACCAATAGGAGAATCAACTGATGCGATTTTCTCATTCAACCCCATCATTTTCTCCACGTCTTTGGAAGGTTTATGCACTTCGTGAGCTATGTCCTCAGCAGTAGGCTCATGATCCAGCTCTTGAGTAAGTTTTCTTGCCGCTCTGAGGTAAACGTTCAATTCTTTTACCACATGAATGGGAAGGCGAATCGTACGGGTCTGATTCATAATAGCACGCTCAATCGTCTGGCGGACCCACCATGTTGCATAAGTGGAAAAACGAAATCCACGCTCAGGATCAAATTTTTCAACAGCACGCATCAAGCCCAAATTGCCCTCTTCAATCAGGTCAAGCAAAGACATACCTCGGTTCAGATAACGTCTGGCGATCTTTACAACAAGACGCAGATTTGATTCAATCATTTTCGCTCTTGCTGCCTTATCACCTTTCAGTGCTAAACGTGCATAATGAATTTCTTCTTCAGACGAAAGTAAAGACGAAAATCCAATTTCTTTTAAATAAATGTGAGTAGCATCGGCGGTTCTATCGTCATAAGCGCGATCAGAGTTAACAGAAGACAAAGGTTTTTCCCTCTCTTCTTCTTCCCAAACATCCTCCTCCAGCGCATCAACAACCTCTTCTTCCGTTTCCGTTTCAATATCAGCATCTGGTTCCAAATCAGAAACCAAATCATCCATATCCAGTCCCGATTCAAATTCATCAGACTTTTGTTCGGGTAATTCCTGGTTAACAGCTTTTGTTTTCACTTTCTTGTTCATTGATTCCGCCCAAAATGCAATAATGAAGTGCTAATCATATACCTACAGTATTTCAAAATGCAATAATAAATATTGCCGATACTCATATAGCCTATACTTTGCAGTTTGTCCCTTATCGCCTACATCCTGCGGTTTCTTCTATAGCCTACGCCCCGCAGCTTGTCCTCGAGGTCCATTGTCTGGATTGCTTCGTCATTTCATTCCTCGCAATGACGCAGGGGAAAAGAGTACTTCCCGTCATTGCGAGGAATGAAATGACGAAGCAATCCAGAACAAAGCTTGAACAAGTCAGTCGCAGCGAGCAGGCAGTAGGTAGGGTCGCGACATATCATTCTGGAAAACCACATTCTTTGAAAACCTAAAAGCTCAAGAGATGAATCAGTAAATATTTTACGCTATAATGCCAGGATGAAAATAATAACTATTCCATTGCCTTCTCTCTCGCTTATTCACGTTACCATTCTATCAGCATGCTTCTTGATCCTCATACTGACGCTTGCCTTTCTCTATAAAAATCGGCAATCGAAAAAAGCAGAAACTCAATCACTTAATGATAAAATCCATCAGTTTGAACAAAATATCCTTAAAGAGCTGAAAGATAACCAGGTTCTTCTCATCCAGAAAGTTTATCAAGGACAGATTGAAAACCTTAATAACCTTCAAACCAGCCTGCACGGCAATATGCAGGAAATACGAGCGCAATTGGGCGAACATCTTAAACAGCATAGTGAATTCCTTACTCAGGAATTACGTCAAAACCTTTTCCAAATTAACCAGCAAGTTCAGCAAAGATTGGGCGAGGGTCTGGAAAAAAATGCTGCCACTTTTCATGATGTCATTAAAAGACTTACCATTATTGATGAAGCACAGAAAAAAATTACCGATCTTTCATCCAATGTTATCAGTCTCCAGGAAATTCTCTCAGATAAACGATCTCGAGGCGCTTTCGGTGAAGTGCAATTATCTTCTCTTATCAACAACATGATTCCACCTAATCATTATAGCCTTCAACACACATTAAGCAACGGGAAACGTGCTGATTGTATGCTCTTTCTTCCTCACCCGACAGGCAATATCGTTATTGACGCCAAGTTTCCGCTGGAAACCTACCAGCAGATAAGCATCTGCCAGAATGATCTCGAAAAAAACCGGCTCGCCCAGCAGTTTCGCCTGGATATTAAAAAACATATTAAAGACATTGCAGAAAAATACATTATACCGCAAGAAACAGCGGACAGTGCTGTCATGTTCATTCCATCAGAAGCCATATTTGCCGAAATTCACGCAGTGTACCCCGAACTTGTTCAATTTTCTCATGAATGCAGAGTCTGGCTGGTCTCACCTACCACCTTAATGGCTGTACTGACCACTGCAAGAGCAGTACTCAAAGATGATGCTACCCGAAAACAGGTTCATATTATCCAGGAACATCTCAAATTACTCTCGCAGGACTTTAAACGTTTTGACAAGCGCATGCAGAGCCTAACCCGCCACATCCAGCAAGCTAACGAAGACGTCAGCGACGTCAATACTTCCGCCAGAAAGATCACCTCGCGTTTTGATAAAATTGAACATTTGGAAATTGAAGAAGCTGCTCTTGAAACACCTGTAGAAATATCCTAACCTGTTTTTTCTACAGCCGTCATTGCGAGGAGCGTAGCGAAGCGACAATCCAGATCAAAGCTTGAATGAAACATCCGTACTGGATTGCTTCGTCATTTCATTCCTCGCAATGACGCCATTTCCAAAGACCTTGGGTATAACTCAAGTTTCTTCGAAATGCCGTTTTTTCTACAGCCGTCATTGCGAGGAGCGTTAGCTCCGCGGCAATCCAGATCGAAGCTTGAATGAAATATCCGTACTGGATTGCTTCGCCTTCGGCTCGCAATGACGGTGGAGTAAACTGAGCATTTTTGAAAAACGAAGGGTATATTATTCTGCCTGCGACATCAATGCTGCGTTACCGCCCGTGGCTGTTGTATTAATAGTAACGACCCGTTCAACACATAAACGATGCAGATAATGAGGGCCGCCTGCTTTAGGGCCTGTACCGGAAAGCCCTTCACCGCCGAAAGGCTGAAGACCAACAACAGCGCCAATCATGTTACGGTTCACATAACAGTTACCTACTTTGGCTTTGGAATAAATATAGGCGGCTGTTTCATTGATACGGCTGTGGATACCAAGCGTCAATCCATAACCTGTTCTGTTAATACTTTCGATCACTTCATCAAGCTGTTCACGTTGATACCGGATAACATGCAATATAGGCCCAAACACTTCGCGTTTCAGTAAAGCAATATCTGGGATTTCAACGATTGTAGGGGCAACAAAATAACCTCCTTCAAGTTTTTCACAATTCGCCTGGGCAATCAATTTTTCCTGCTGCTTCATCTTCTCAATATGCTGTTGAAGCGTTTCTAAAGCCTCCTTATCAATTACAGGACCGATATCAGTATCCAGGTAACACGGGTTACCTACACTTAATTCTTTTAACGCCCCTGTCAGCAATTTCATTAAAGAATCAAAAACTTCTTCCTGGATATATAATACACGCAGAGCCGAACAACGCTGTCCTGTACTGCCGAAAGCGGAGGTAACAACATCTTGCACAACCTGCTGGAGCAGCGCTGAGGAATCCACGATCATGGCATTCATACCGCCTGTTTCAGCCACCAAAGGCGCTATAGGCCCTTGACGATTCGCTAATGTCTGAGCAATTTTTTTGGCTGTTTCCGTTGAACCTGTAAACAAAACTCCATTAATCCTGGGATCAGCCGTCAATTTAGAGCCAACCGTTTCACCCGATCCAGGCAGCAGCTGCAAAATCTGCTTGGGGATACCTGCCTGATGAAGCAAAGTTACTGCTCGATAAGCAATCAGCGGTGTCTGTTCTGCCGGTTTGGCAATAACAGCATTGCCTGCAGCCAAACATGCGGTAATCTGCCCTATAAAAATGGCTAAAGGAAAATTCCAGGGACTAATACAGAGCATTGTTCCTCGTCCGTAAAATGAGAGGACGTTAGTTTCCCCAGTATACCCTGTGAAATGTACAGGCTCTAATGCCTCCTCAGCAGAATCTGCATAATAACGGCAGAAATCAACCGCCTCACGAATTTCAGCTACTGCATCAGGAATCGTTTTTCCACCTTCCAGCATAGCCAATGCCATCAATTCATCGCGCTGCGATTCCAGTAAATCAGCCGCCTTTCGAAGGCAATCTGCCCGAACAGAGACACTTTGCTGCGCCCAATCCAACTGTGCCCTTGCAGCCGTTTCCAACGCCGTTTCTATGGCTTTTTCATCAGCTTCCTGAATACTGCCGATTTCTTGTTTAAGGTTAATGGGAGAAACAACGGTTTGAAACGCTTGAATGGCATCAGCAGTTTCCAACCCAAAAACCAACGGTGCAGCTTTCCAGTGATACTGCTTCCAAACATTGGTGTGCAGTTGCAAATCTTTAAGTGTTTCCCAATCCGCCAAGTCTACACCAGCCGAATTTTTACGATCATTAGAGAAAATATTGGCCGGTAAAGGGATATTGGCAGTTTTTGTTATCAACATCTGTGCCTTTTTGACGGGATCTTCTACCAAATGCTCAATAGGCTTATCCAGATCAACAATCTGGTTAACAAAAGAAGTATTCGCCCCATTCTCCAATAAGCGGCGAACCAGATAAGGCAGCAGATCCTCATGCGATCCAACAGGCGCATAAATCCTGCAAGGAATACCGAGCTTATCTTCAGGAACGATCTGATCATAAAGTTCCTGTCCCATACCATGCAAACGCTGAAATTCAAAATCGCGATAGTCCTTAGCCAATGCTAAAATCATAGCAACGCTGTAGGCATTATGTGTAGCAAACTGCGGATAAATCCAATGCCAATAGCCCAGCATCTTTTTAGCACAAGCCTGAAAAGAAACATCAGTAAAACATTTACGCGTAAAAACAGGATAACCTTTCAGCCCCAGCATTTGCGCCTGTTTAATTTCAGTATCCCAGTAAGCGCCCTTAATCAGTCTCACCATGATGCGCCGGCCGCCTCTCTTGGCCAAATCAGCAATCCAATCCAGTACCCAGAAAGCACGCTTCTGGTAAGATTGAACGGCAATACCAAAACCTTCCCAACCTTCCAGAGCCGGATCAAGGTAAACGCGCTCAATAACGTCTAAAGAAAGATCCAAACGGTTTGCTTCTTCTGCATCAATGGTCATAGCAATATTAGCCTGCTTCGCCAACACCGCCAGATCCAATAACTTGGGCACTAACTCTTTCAGTACACGATCACGCTTTGCTAATTCGTAACGAGGATGCAGCGCTGATAATTTGACGGAAATACCTGGACCTTTAACAGGACCGGCACCTTGAGCTGCCTGCCCGACAGCTTGAATGGATTTGGAATAGGCTTTAAAATAAAACTGTGTATCTTCTTCCGTGCAAGCAGCTTCTCCCAACATATCGTAGGAATAACGATAACCCATTTTTTCATTACTCTCTGCTCGTTTTACAGCTTCCTCAATGGTACGTCCCATCACAAACTGTTTACTCATGATCCGCATACCATGTTCAACAGCTTTACGGATTACCGGCTCACCTGTGCGGCTTAACAATTTTTTCAGTGCATGGTTTAACGTACTTTCCTGCTTTTCAGGATCTTCTGTTTTCAGTACATTACCTGTCAACATTAATGCCCAGGTGGCTGCATTCACAAAAAAAGACTCACTTTTACCTAAATGACTCTTCCAATCAGCACCGCTTAATTTATCACGGATAAGCGCATCAATGGTTTCTTTATCTGGTATTCGCAGCAAAGCTTCGGCAAGGCACATTAATGCAATACCTTCTTCACTGGACAAAGCATATTGCGATAAGAACGTATCAATACCACGGCTGGTCAAACGTGCTTTTCGAACTTCCAGAACCCATTCAGCAGCCTGAGCAGTGATATACTCAACAGCTTCATCATCGAGTTTTGCTTCCTCCAGTAACTTTTCAACACATTGCTTTTCATCCATATGATAAGCATTAAAAATAGCTAAACGCTTTTCATCCCATTGTGGAATATTCGATATAATCACAAATTCACCTTTTTAAACCAATGCCAGCCAATGTTTGTATTTAGCATTGCGGCCTTTAACAACATCAAAGAAAGCCTGTTGCAGAATCAGGGTAACAGGCCCAGGTTTTCCCTCACCAATCTTATGACCATCCACTTCACAGACAGGTGTCACTTCAGCGGCTGTACCTGTAAAAAATGCTTCATCCGCCAGATAAACATCATCACGCGTAAAAGATGCTTCTCTGGCAGGAATATTAAGATCATGGGCTAATTGTAAAATGGTGTCTCGCGTAATACCGCATAAAATCGCATGCGGCGGAGGCGTTAGTATTTCGCCGTTCTTTACAATAAAGAAATTTTCCCCGCTGCCTTCTGCTACAAAACCAGTATGATCCAGCATTAAAGCCTCATCAAAACCGCACACTTGTGCTTCGCGAAGTGCCATCATGGAATTTACATATTGTCCGTTAACTTTAGCCTTGGCATGCAGACTATCTGTATGATTGCGCCGGTAAGAAGAGGTTTTGACACGAACACCATGAGCCAGCGCTTCCGCTCCAAGGTAAGCACCCCAGCCCCAAGCAGCAACCATCGTGTGTGCCTCCAGATTTTTGGCATGCAGCCCCATGCCTTCTGATCCAAGAAAAGTCATGGGACGGATATAGGCTTCTTTTAACTGGTTCTGCCTCACTGAATCAAGGCACGCATTAAATAAAGTCTTTTCATCACAATTTACTTTAAGGTAAACCAGTTTCGCCGAATCAAAAAATCGTGCAATATGCTCTTCCAGGCGAAACGCAGCGGACTCACCTGATTCGGTTTCATAAACGCGGATACCTTCGAAGACACCAAGTCCATAATGTAATGTATTGGTCAACACGTGCACTTTAGCTTCCCGCCAAGGCACCCACTCACCATCCAGCCAAATAAAACCGTCTCTATCCGAAAAACTCATTATTTACCTCTTATACCCATTAACTTCAGTATATACCCGAGATCTTTGGAAATGCAGTATTTCCCGCGGTTATTCCACGGCCACTCCGTCATCCCCGCGAAAGCGGGGATCCAGTGAAAATACCAATCATCACTACTGGATTCCCGCTTTCGCGGGAATGACGGCAGTAGGAAAAAACGCATTTCGAAATACTCGGGTATAACCATGCATTTTCAATGCTGTTTGATTACATACTAACTATGCAACTCTTCTAAAAACAAATAAGTTCTCAGCACAGAATCCGGATTTAAAGAAATGCTGTCAATGCCTTCATTCATCAGCCACTTGGCAAGATCCGGATGGTCGGATGGTCCCTGTCCGCAGATCCCAATATACTTGCCTGCTTTTTTACATGCCTGTATTGCTTTTGAAAGCAGCATTTTAACCGCAGGATTTCGTTCATCAAAATACTGGGCAACCAGGGCAGAATCACGATCCAGACCAAGCGTCAACTGGGTAAGATCGTTGGAACCAATAGAAAAACCGTCAAAATATTCTAAAAACTGTTCAGCCAGCAGTGCATTAGAAGGTAATTCACACATCATAATCAATCTAAGGCCATTTTTACCCCGCTCCAGTCCATGCTTGGCCAGCGCCAGGCTGACAAGCCTTGCTTCTTCAACTGTTCTAACGAAAGGAATCATCACTTCAACATTGGTAATACCCATATCTTCGCGAACTTTTTTAACAGCCTGGCATTCAAGAGCAAAACATGCTTCAAAGTTTTCTGAAATATAACGTGAAGCGCCTCGATAGCCTAACATGGGATTTTCTTCAGAGGGTTCATATAAATGTCCCCCCAATAAATTGGCATACTCATTGGATTTAAAATCTGATAAGCGAACGATTACCGGTTTTGGGTAAAATGCAGCGCCGATAGCAGCAATACCCTCTTTGAGTTTCTCCACATAAAACGCTACAGGATCGGCGTAAGCAGCAATGCGCTTGTTTATTTTTTCCTTAAGGCTGCTGTCCTGAATTTTATCAAATTCCAGCAGCGCTCTGGGATGAATGCCGATAGAATTAGAAATCAGGAACTCAAGCCTGGCCAGCCCTACTCCAGAGTTGGGTAAACTCTGAAAAGCAAAGGCACGTTCCGGATTACCGACGTTTAACATGACTTTTACGGGCAATTCTGGAATACTGTTCACATCCACCGTTTTTACGCTGAAATCCAATGAACCTTCATAAACATATCCCGTATCCCCTTCTGCACAGGAAACTGTAACGGCATCCCCTTCATGAATATACTTTGTGGCATCTCCGCATCCAACAACAGCAGGAATACCCAGCTCTCGCGCAATGATTGCTGCATGACAAGTCCGCCCGCCCCGATTAGTAACGATCGCCGAAGCTTTTTTCATCACAGGTTCCCAATCAGGATCCGTCATATCAGAAACAAGCACATCACCCGCTTGAACCCGCCCAATTTCTGATACGTTTTTTAAAACTCGTGCTTTTCCTGAGCCAATCTTCTGGCCGACACTGCGCCCTTCTGATAAAACTTTTCCCGTTTCATTCAACTGGTATTGTTCTAATATCTGCTTATTCGCACGGCTTTTTACTGTTTCAGGCCGCGCCTGCAAAATATAAATTTGCCCATCCTGACCGTCCTTCCCCCATTCAATATCCATGGGTTTTCCGTAATGGGCTTCTATTTGGACAGCCTTCTCTGCCAAAAATTCAATTTCTTTATCGGTTAAAGAAAAACGAAGCTGATCGGATTCTGCAACCGGCTCAGTAGTAACAGCAGAGGTTTTACCATAAACCATCTTGATTTGCTTACTGCCCAAATTGCGCCGCAAGATTGCTGGGCGGCCTGCTTTTAATGCAGGCTTGTACACCAAAAATTCATCAGGATTAACAGCCCCCTGTACAACCATTTCGCCCAAACCATACGAAGCTGTAATGAAAACAACCTGATCAAAACCTGATTCTGTATCTACAGAAAACATCACACCGCTTGCACCGATATCACTGCGGACCATGCGCTGAATACCTGCAGATAAAGACACCTTGTCATGTTCAAAATGCTGATGAACACGGTAAGCAATTGCTCTATCATTAAATAGCGAAGCAAATACTTTTTTAATCGACAGTAAAACTTCATCAATACCTGCAATATTCAAAAAAGTTTCCTGCTGACCAGCAAATGATGCTTCTGGTAAATCCTCAGCGGTAGCTGAAGAACGAACAGCCACTGAAATATCAGCCCCGCCAATATTGGAGGCCAATTGGGCATAAGCTTTTCTCACGGCTGTTTCCATCGCAGGCTCAAAAGCTGCCTCCATCACCCATTGACGCAGCTCCGCACCTGTTCTAGCCAAAGCTGTTACATCTTCGACATCTAAAGATTGAAGTGCTGTATAGATTTTCTCGCGCAACTGATTATGTTCGAGAAAAGACTGAAAGGCAAAAGCTGTTGTAGCAAAGCCGCCAGGTACCGTAACACCTGCCTGACTTAAATGTTGAATCATCTCTCCAAGAGAGGCATTTTTCCCGCCAACCTGCTCAATATCTTTTAAAGTAATCTGTTCAAACCACAGAACGTAAGTTTGTTCTGACTTATCCAGATGCTGCTGCAGCATGGCTGTCTTCTCCTGTTTTGTTATTTAAAGTGGTTAAAATTTTTTCTGCCCCTCACCCGCCCTCCGGGCACCCTCTCCCGCAAGGGGAGAGGGGATGTTCGCGGCTAGTCTGGCACCCTCTCCCGCTTCACGGGAGAGGGAAGCAAAATATTGATAGGGGAAGAGTGCCCGAAACTTTTTTCCCCTCTGAGGAGGGTGCCCGAAATTTTCTTTGCCCCCTCTGAGAAGGCGCCTGAAACTTTTTTCCCCCTCTCTCCCAAGGGGAGAGGATGCCCGGAACCTTCTTTTTCCCCTCTCCCCTTGCGGGAGAGGGTGCCCGAAGGGCGGGAGAGGGGTATTTAAAAGAAAAATTACTCCGGCTTCTCACCCATTTTTTCTTTCAGCAAATCACCCAAGGTATTGCTGCCTATCTCATCGTTATTTCGAGAGTATTTACGCAATGCCTCTGCTTGTTCATGAGCATCTTTCGCTTTCACTGATAGATGGATAACACGGTTTTTCCTGTCAACGTTAGTGATTTTAGCTTCCAGTTCATCGCCTTCCTTACAGAACTGCTTTGCATCTTCGACGCGTTCTTCTGATAATTCAGAAGTCTTTATCGTACCTGTCACTTCAGGAGCCAATTCAAGCGTTACTGTTTTTTGATCAATCTCAATGACTTTACCGGTAACGATACTGCCTTTTGTATTAATATCCGTGTAGTTAGTGAATGGATCTTGTTCAAGCTGCTTGATGCCCAACGAAATTCTTTCACGTTCAGGATCAATAGCAAGAATAACGGCCTTGACGTCCTGACCTTTCTTATACAATTTTACTGCTTCTTCGCCAGGCGTCTTCCACGAAATATCTGATAGATGGATCAAGCCGTCAATCTCTCCTTCTAACCCAATGAAGAGACCAAAATCGGTAATAGAACGCACTTTTCCTTCAATAATTTCGCCTTTCTTATGATTTTTTGAAAAGCTTTCCCAGGGATTATCAAGGCATTGCTTCATGCCGAGGGATATACGGCGGCGTTCAGGATCAATTTCAAGCACGACAACCTCTACCATTTGTCCCACCTGAACAACCTTACTTGGATGAACGTTCTTATTCGTCCAATCCATCTCGGACATATGTACCAAGCCTTCCACACCTTCTTCAATCTCAACAAAGCAGCCATAATCGGCAATATTGGTTACACGGCCGGAAAGCCTTGTTCTTTCAGGATAACGTTGAACAATATCAAGCCACGGATCGCTGGCTAATTGTTTCATACCCAGTGAAACACGGTTACGTTCACGATCAAAACTTAATATTTTAACCTGAATTTCCTGACCAACAGAAAGCAGCTCACTTGGATGTTTTACACGCTTCCAGGAAATATCGGTAATATGCAGCAGGCCGTCTATGCCGCCCAAATCAATAAATGCACCATATTCTGTGAGATTTTTCACCAATCCCTTAATCACCTGTCCTTCATGCAGTGTATCAAGAAGCGCCTGACGTTCAACGGTGTTGCCTTCTTCTACAACAGCACGGCGCGAAACAACAATATTGTTACGCTTGGCATCCATTTTAATTACTTTAAATTCCAGTTCCTTGCCTTCAAGGAAAGAAGAATCCTTTATTGGACGGACATCAACCAGTGAGCCTGGTAAAAAAGCCTTGATCTGGCCAATTTCTACTGTAAAGCCGCCCTTTACCTTACCTGAAATAATACCTAATACTGTTTCGTTCTTTTCATGAGAAACAAGAAGCCTTCTCCATGCTTCCTGACGTTTTGCTTTTTCACGCGATAAAATCGTTTCTCCAAAACCATCTTCAACAGTATCAAGAGAGACTTCAACTTCATCTCCAACGGTAATCTCAAGCTTGCCGTTGGCATCATAAAATTCCGAAATAGGCACAACCCCTTCTGATTTTAGTCCAGCATTCAGCGTTACATAGCCTGTATTCGTATCAATATCTACCACCTTGGCAGAAATAATGGCTCCAGGGAAAAGCTGGATTTTTGCCATGGTTTGTTCAAATAAATCTTTAAAAGTCTCTGTCATAATGTTCTCAATGGTTAATTAACAATTTCCTAACGGAAATCCCCTATTTTATAAAAAATCACGACATTGTACCACAAACGGCTGCAATTCGCGAGCGTGCCAATTTTAATACATTTGCCAGCACTTGTTCAATGGTTGAACCCGTTGTATCAATGACTACAGCATCAACTGCGGGCTTTAATGGTGCAACAAAGCGCTCTTTATCACGTTGATCTCTCAATATTAAATCCTGTTTCAGTTCATTCAAACCGACCTGTATACCCTTTTCTTTTAATTGCTGATGACGACGATGAACACGCTCATCCAAATCCGCCTCTAAAAAAATTTTCAAGATGGCATCAGGAAAAACAACCGTTCCCATATCCCGCCCATCAGTAACCAGTCCCGGCATTTCCCGAAAAGCTCTTTGTCTTGCCAGTAAGGCAGCGCGGACTTTGGGAAAAGCACTGACCTGAGAAGCCGCACTACCGCATTCTTCCGTCCGAATGGGATCAGTTACATCATCTCCTTCAAGGATAATACGGGAATGCCCGCCTTGTACGGGCTTAAATTGAACATCCAGATGTTCAGCCAACACCGCAAGAGCTGCTTCGTTATTCAACGCAATGCCATGCTGTTTAGCTGCCGATGCCAACACACGGTACAAAGAACCGCTGTCCAACAAGTTCCATTTTAATTGCTCAGACAAAAGCTGGCTTAACGTTCCTTTCCCTGTTCCGCTTGGACCGTCAATAGTAATGACTGGTATCATGCTGATTTCTCCACTTTCAAATTCAAAAGGCGGATTATACCGAAGTTTCTTGGAAATGCGAGGTTTGCTTTTCAGAAACAGACATCCTACCCTCGTACTTACCTTCTCCCGAGTCAGTACGTTCTTCTAAGCGAACCTCATATTTCCAAAGATTTTGGGTATATACCCAAACAACTTGAAAATGCTCAGTTTTCTCCGACGTCATACCCACTTCCTCCTGCCATTCCTGCCTTCTCCCGTCATTCCCGCTTCCTCCCGTCATTCCCGCGAAAGCGGGAATGACGGCAGTGGGAAAAATGGCATTCCGAAGTCTCTACAACTTTGCCGTTCCAAAGAGCACGAGTATATACCCAAGCATGCAGGATTAATACCCATATTTTTTAAACAGACAAACTTATGCTCTCGATTTTTCAAACTCAGCCATAAAAGCGATTAAAGCTTTTACATTATCCAACGTTATCGCATTATATAAACTCGCCCTGAAACCACCGGCCAACGCATGTCCCTTAAGCGCCAATAATCCAGCTTCACGGGCTTTTTCAAGAAACAACGGGTTTAAGTCAGGATTAGCAATGGAAAAACTGACATTCATCTGAGAGCGGCAATGAACAGCAACCGTATTATGGTAAAAACTGCTCTTATCAATAAAATCATACAACAGTTCAGCCTTGGCTTGATTTTTCTCTGCCATGGCCTCGACACCGCCCTGCTTTCTTAGCCACTTCAACATACGGGAAGCCATAAATATCAGCAACGTCGGCGGCGTGTTATAAAGCGAATGCTGTTCTGCCTGGGTTTTGTAATGAAAAACTGTCGGCGTCGCCATCATTGCATTGTCTATCAGGTCTTCACGGACTATCACCAGCGTCAATCCTGCCGGAGCAATATTTTTTTGACTGCCGGCAAAAATCAATCCAAATTGGCTGATATCAATAGGACGGGATAAAATATCGGATGTCATATCACTCACAAGAGGAATAGGCTTGGAAAGCTTGGGCGTATCATGAAACTGCACTCCAAGCAGTGTTTCATTCGATGTGTAATAAAAATAAGCAGCTTTTTCATTGATTTCCCACGTTTCTGGATCGGGAATGCTCATATACTTCTGAGCCTGGCTGGATGCAGCAATTCGAGGCTCTGTATATTTATGAGCCTCACGAAAAGCCACTTCTGACCAGTTGCCTGTCAACAGATAGTCTGCCGACTGCCTGCTTCCCAGCAAATTCATTGGAATCATCGCAAACTGTACCCGCGCCGAACCACCCAGCAGCAAAACGCGATAATTTTCAGGCACTTTCAATAGATCCGCGATATCTTGCTCTGTCTCGTACATGAGCGCTTTGAAAACATCTGTACGGTGTCCAACTTCCGCAACAGACATTTTCTGTCCATTCCATTCCCAAAGCGCTTCTTGAGCTTCCCGCAGTACTTCCTCCGGCAAAGCCGCCGGACCAGCACCAAAATTAATACCTCTTGTCATCGTTCAACCTATCTATATCAGTCTAAATGTCATGAAATTTTCAGATACTGTAGCACAAGACGAACTTCAGAAATATACCCAAACAACTTAGAAATGTCTCCTCTTTCCCCTTGAAGGAGAAGTTGCCCGAACCCTCACCCGCCCTCCGGGCACCCTCTCCCACTTCGCGGGAGAGAGAAAAAAAGAGTTTCTCTTGATTTATGTTCAAAAAATGTATATTATGTTTATTTTTAATAATATATATAAATTATATAGTCATTTTGAGGAAAATTTATGAGCACAACAGGCAATCATTTTAATCTACCACTAGAACAATTACCTAGATTATCTGGCACTCTATTAGAAGAAAAGTCCGCTTCATCAATCCTTGACCAACTTAAAGCAGAATATCACAATGCAATTCAAACATTTTGTCAAATATCTCTCAATCCAAATACAAAATATGAAACAGCAAATATAAATTTTTCTAGTTTAGTCTTTAAGTTAGAGGATTGTATAACCCAATTGCCATTAAATGAAGCTTTGGAAATATTCGAACATTTCCATGATTTTTTCCTGAACTACAGCAGTAACCCGTCATCAGCAGGCCAATCACAGCCGCTCGCTCCAGAAGAAACCTTTCAAGGAACTAATATTGAATTTCAGAAAAGGATAATTGAAAAACTTACACATGCAAGTGGACTATTATTACAACGAGAAGAAATTGAAATTTCGGTAATACAACCCATTTTTGAAACTCTCCAATCCGGAATATGCTATTACAGCAGGATTGTCTTGGCATATGCAGAACGCGAGGAAAACGATGAAACTCAGCTAGAACATTGTCTGGATGTAGTAACCGACATTGATGAGTATATTCAAGCACTAGGAGAGATTTCTCAAGATTTCTGTGATTTTAACGTTAATAATATTAATACAAGTTCTTTATACAGAAATAAAGTTCAACACTTTTTAAGGATATCCAAACTTTTAATAAAAAAAGATGATCATCTTACTGCAACTACTTACATCCAGGAATGCTACGAAATTCTGGAAGCAGAAGGAAAAAATGAAAATGCAGAAGATTGTAACCTTCTAGAGGAATGCGAGAAGTTGGAATCCGCAGTAGGATACTTAAAACAAAAGCCAGACTTCAAAACAGAAAGCCAAAACCACAAAGAGTTAAAAGGCAAATTTCAAATCATGAGATCGGCTTTCAATAAATACATAAAAGATAACCAAGACATAGAAATAATTTCCATAATTTACAATGATTTTTACACTCATACAGAATCTTGCCTACTCGTAGAAATTCCAGGGCTTATGTTCAGTAGTAAAACTGACATCGGACTATTCAGTTATCTTAGTGAAAGCCTTATTTCTTCAGGATGGCATATTCTGAAAAACTATACAGGAGATAAAAACAATAATTCAATTAAAAATATCCTGGTTAAGATTGCCGAAACAATCAATCAATATGCTGAAATTGCTTTAGAACAAAAAAATTCCACTTCAAAAAGATCTCCCTTGAATCACAATAAGGCAGCTTCCTATATTGAAAATTTTCTTGAAAACCTTAGAAATTTTAATATAAATGCTGAAATATTGGAAAGTCTTCCAATCCAAAAATTAGAAGAAAACTTAGAAAAGATTAAAACTAAATTGACTATTACATCTGCCGAAAGCAAATCTCAATCTGAAGATAATGCCCAGAGTTTTACGCAGGAATCAACACAAAAAATTATTCAAATTTTCCATGATTATTTAAATCTTCTTCAAGAAAATAATTCAGAACAAACCAAGGCTCTCATGAGATTAAAATTCTCCTTAAAAGTATCCATATTAAAACTAGAACCTGCAGAAGGTTGTATAGCATTCGAAGCTCTTAAAGATTGTTTCCTAAATAACCAAGCCAATCCGGGTATAAGCTCGTCCAATACACTACTCAGTGAAGTGACTAAACTTTTTTTCGAGATTGGCTATAACTTAATCAAAAATATAACTTCAATTGATATGGATACAATAATAATAGACAAAGATAGGGAAATAGAACTGTCAGAAGAAAAATATGATATGACAGCATCCATCTTCGAAATTCTTCAATCCTTATCAGTGCATTATGGCAACATCAATTTTCCTTGCATAGAACAATCTTTAGAAAAACAAATGGATATTCTGAATCAACTCTCAGAATTTAGAAAAAAAACAGATAAAATAATAAATATTTTTCCAATTTGGGATGTTCATATGGACTTGTTAAATATCATCACAGTCCAGCATTTGATTCCCTCAATCAAACAGCTAACGGAAATCGAATCACCAACTTCAGAACAATTAGAAACGATAGTCAGATATTTAGAGATTTATCAATCTTGTCTAGATGAAATAAATCCAGACAGATTAAATGAAAATAAAAAAATGCTTGAATTGTTTCAAAATATCGAAAAAGAATATAATGAAATGGAGGGAAAATTACTCGCATTTTCTTCGGAAAACAGGTTTTACCAATCACTTAAAAAAACGCCTATTGATTTGACTACGCTATCTCTTTCTTCCGGTTCACTTATGGTTTCCGAACATGCATCTGAAGCAACAAAACAAAGAATATTTGCGCATCTTAATCTTTTCTTACAAAATTACGGCGGCAATATAGCATCAGAAAGCACATCTTCTTATGATACAATATGCTCAAACATTTCTCATTACAAAGAACTCATGGAAATCAATTTTTCTATAGGTAGACATCTATTATCAAATAATCCGAACCTTTTACAATTTGTCTTCGATAATCTAACACAAACCGCCGATCATTATAGAGTGCTTTCTTTAGAATATGAACGGCAATTTTTAAGAATAAGAGGAATTATTCCCAAGTTCCCAGAAGATCCTCTCCAAAAAGTTATTGCCGTTAACCAACATCAAAACAATATTAAAACAATCAATTTGTCCATTGAGACATGTTACCACGTTTTCTTAAATATAATTGACAAAATAGAAGAAATTATAGAATCACAGAATAACCACTCTACGCTTGATTTAACCAATTTAACCAAAGAAAAAATTCAATTTCTTATTAAAACTTCTCTATTTATAATAAATACATATAATGAAATAAATGAAGAACAACTTAAATTAATAGAATCCAACATTGAAGACTGTGAAGATTTTCTGGAAGAGTCCGATTCAGAAAATCAAGAAGACAATATTGAACTATTACGCAGAAGTCTATCTGAACTTAAAGAAAAATATGAAAGAATTCCCAAAAAAGTTGTGAAAAATGTTCAGAAAAATCCAAGTAAAAAATCATTCCGTCTTTCTGAAAAACCCTCATCAAACGAACAGGGAAATACCAGTCAAGATAATACTCCAAAGCTAACAGATGCAGAAATCGTTGCGCTTTTTAGTGATGACAAAAAGCCCCAAAAACAAAGTAATAAAAATCAAGCCAAGAGCAATAAAAAAAGCAATACCAATCCTTCTCAAGAAAAATCACCAAAACCCGATCATCCAAAGGAAGAAAAAAAGAAAAAGGGAACAAATGCAAAAACCATTTCTCAGAATATACAAGAACAAAAACCAATAGCTGAAAGTAAAAATCCTCAGGAAGAAAAACAACAGACTTCTGATAAATCTGATACAATCATCCCTAATGTAACTTCATCTATTACTGTACAAAACACTCAGACAGAATCCAAGCAACCCAAACAAAAAGCCAATGACATTAAAAAAAGAACAAAAAAATTGGAAAAAATTGATAATGACATTAAAAATGAATCAGATCCTATACAAATAATAGAATTTATTAAAACGCTTAATAGAATGAAAAACTCTGATGATTATCAGGACCCTGCACTCCATGCAAGATGTTGTCAATTAGAAGATTCAGCAAAAGATATTCTTCAAGGTAAAATTGAATCTGTTGATCAAAAAGATAAATTGGAAGAAATTCTTGCATACATACAGAATGATACAGAAAAGCAGGTGCAAGATAAACTGAAACTCATCCTTTTCAAGGCCAATGCCTTGCCTGCTTGCCTCCGTAACACACAAGCCCGTTACAAAAATGTCATTGATCAATTAGCAGAATTGATTCGGACAAATGGCTACACATTTAATGCTTATCTTTTTGGCAGCTCAATTTACAAATCTTCTCCTGGAGATATGGATTTTGTCATAACCCATTCAGAAGGAATACAAGTTAACGAATTTATCCAGGCATTAATAGCAAATGGCGGGCAACTAATCACAGCTCCTCATCGCATAGATAAAGAAAAACGTACTATCTATAAACTTAATTTACTCGGTATAGATGTTGATATCAATGCCTATGATGATCCGGACATGGATATTCAAGCGCTTTCGGCAAAAACAGACTTTACTATCGGCGCAGCCTATTATGATGTCAGAAGCGGAGAAATACTTTATCCGCATTCTGATACCCAAGCAGATATTGAAAACAAGAAATTGCGGACCGTTATAGATCCTGTTACCTCCTTCCAGACAGATCCAACAAGAATTTTGAGAGCTATTCGTATGCTGTCCTCATCAGAATTTACTTTAGATCAAACGACCCAAGCAGCCATTGCACAGATGGCCTCATCTGATACAAGTGTGTTTGATAACGTCAATAAAGACAAGCTTTATCAACAAATGGAGCTCTTGTTCTACACAGGACATGCTGTTGATAACCTCCAAAATATGGAGCAATATGGACTTCTTGATCACTTTTTTTGTGGACTCAAAACGCTTGGGCCAATTGCACGTGAAAATACATTATACTTGCTGAGAGAAACAGCGCAAAAATTGGATGCTGATTTTCGCGCATCAGGTATGAACACCAACCCCATTTCACTTATCTATTATGCTGCCCACTGGGAAGCCATGAGAGGTATTGGATTCACTTTTGAAGATGCTTCTAACGATGCAGAGATTTTTAGAAGAATGTTTAATACCCCCTATATCAATTTGCAACGAAGTGAAACAGATCCGTTAAAACTTAATGCGGATGCCATGCGAAGTAATAAAGGTTACTTGGAAAATCTGGAAAACATACGCAGCAATAGACAGGCAGTTTCTCTTGCTGGAAATCCAACTATTGCCAGAAACCCAAACAGCTTTTATTTTGCAACTGCTCATTCATCGTCTCAATTAACGGCACAAGCACGGCAGCAACCCCATCAGCACCAGAATTACGCTGGCGGAACAAAACCTTAAAGGAGACTCGAGGAATTCTCCCCTCTTTTCTTTTGTCCTCTCCGCCTACGCCCCGCGGCTTGTCCGCGGGGTCCATTGTCTGGATGCCGCGAACAAGTCGCGGCACGTAGGTATTGGTAGTAATCGCAGGGCGTAGGCAGTAGGTAAATCAACGGTAGGAGAATTGCAGCACCTCGATTTGAGCTTAAGGCAGCACAGTAACTCGCAGTGATTCATGCACATTATCGCGAGGCTGCTGGTCAAATAAGTTGGCAACAACGGCTTCCGCTTCCATGAGAAGATTTTGATTATTGGAATTGATAACTTTTTTATTAAAATGTTCCAAAATAGAAAAAATTTGCTCAGCTGTCAAACAAACATCATCCTCTCTCATGACTGCGTCCAGAACTGTATAAACAAGCATTTGAACTTGTTCATCTTCATCATTAAGCCTTTCAATAACATTACCTAAATAACTTGCCGCTTCCCGGGGAACTTTGATTAATTTTCTGCAAGCTTCTCTTCGAATCAAAACTGTTTCATGCGTTAGACCATGTTCAATAATATTGGATAAAGTCATTGTATTAGACCAAAATAATCTTTGGTCAATATACCCTCTCATCTCAGAATCAAGTTCTTGCTGAAAACTTAACTGCAGCCGACCATTTAGTGTATATAACACAAAAATTATCTGAGATTTAACTTCCCTTTCCAGGGTTTTCATTTGATAAATTTCCTGAAAAACTGATTGACAAATAAAAGCATATTTTTGAAAAAAATCTGTTAAATAGGATTGGGCTAATTCCGGAGAAAATCCTAAAAGAACACAGTAAAATACCTTACAAATATGAAAATTTTCATCAGAAGCAAGCCTCGTTTGAATAATATTTCTATAATCACTTAAAAAGTCTGCATCCAGTTGCTTCATCATTTTTCCAGCAAGAAAAGCTATAGCAAACAAATATTTATATTCACTTTCTTCGTTTGCCTCACTCAATATTCTGAAGATAGAATCCAGACATATACTTAAAACATCTTGAGGTAAATGATGCGCTATTTTAGTTAAAAACGTAATACCTCTGATTTGTTTATCAAGTGTATAAGGCTCATTGGGATTCAGAAACTGGAATATATTTATCACAGAATCACGTTCAAATATTGCAGCCCATGCACCATCAGAAATATTTTCCAGTACAGCCGATAGTGCCTTTATACTATCTTCTCCCCAAATAGTCCTACAAAGGTTAGATAAAAAAGCATTCAGATATTTTTCAACCTGATACCTATCGGAAGGCACTTGAATGAGAATTTGATTAACTAATTTATAGATACAATTTACAAACTGTCTATTATCGTCATCTAGGTATCCCATGACATCCTGAAAACAGATCCGTGAAAAATATACAGGAAGCTGAGTTAACACACAACAAGCATTATAACGGCGTCTTAACGTAATACGATCGTTCAGGGCCTCCCGAATTACCGGCAGTAAATTTCCCAATAAATTATCAGGAATTTTCATCCTGAAATGCAGCATATTATAATCTTTATCAGAAAGAGCGGGTGAAGAATGGATTAGCTTTTTCAAGAGCTCAATATAACATCCAGGTAATTCCTGCCTATACACCCCTACAATATACAACATTTTCATGTATTCAGAGTCTATTGCTTGCCAAGTATCTGTCCTTTTCAATATCCCCTCCATAGCTTCAATATCACTATCATTCAGACATAATACCAACCAACGGCGTTTAATTTTACCCAAAGAATTCATACTGGCATCATTTATCCAGTTTTTCAAACGAACAATAACTTGCTCATAAGTATTCCCAACAAGCTCTGCTCCTAATAAAGCATAAAGGCGGTACCTCTGAATATTTTGCAATCTATCAAGGCAGGACTGATCAGCTTTTGGATCCAAACTTGGCACATCCAAAACTCTCGGAATAATCCTTTTAAATATTTCCACGTAAGGACGAATAGCAAAAGGCAGATTTTTAACAGGAAGATTTTTTAATTTCTCCCATATTGCCGTTAAAAGCGCCCCTGTTTCTCCATATTTTAATTGCGAAAGCAACAGATAGAATACTTCGTTCACCAGCTTCATCCCTGCTGCTTCCATTTGCTCCGGAGTTTCGTGCTTCTGAATTATATTATCCCAGACCAAGTTATCCCAGCTGCAAATATATAATGTCTTGTTTACAGAAGAAAGTTCAGCTCCCTTTTGCGTTGGAAAAAAAGAAAAAATGTTTTTACTAAACTGCTCCAGAATAGCAGCAGAGGAATTATGAGACATTGGATAACCAAAAATTAATCAATATAGCGCAGATATTATACATATTAAGACAAAATGTCAAAATTTTGTTCTGCATGTTGACTTTTGATTAAAAAATATATATTGTGTATATTTTTAATATAATTTATTTATTATAAAAACATTTAGAACAAAAATATGATGACTTCAGCCGCTCAAACAAAAGAAACCAAAACAGCAGAAGATACAATAGCCATCTCAACAACTAAAAAGCATAGGCGCAGAAAGAAAAAAAATCTTAATAATGCAGCAGAATCTGAAGAAAGCTTAAATGCTCAATTGAAGTCACTTGCTGAAGAAGAAGAATCATTCATGGACGATTTGGCAGCATTTCGGAAAACATTTCAGGAAAAATGTAACTTGTGGAAATCCGAAGAGGAAAAAACTTATCAAGATTTACATCAACACTATCAAGAAGCGGCACAAAGATTCTCAGAAGCCGATATTGATCCCAATATACAAGATATTCTGTCCAATATGAATCCAGATTATGCGGCAATGATTATAAACCTTGATCATTGCATCAGAGAGTTACCTCTGGAAAAAGCGCTGGAAGAACTGAGAGATTTTCACGATTGTACAGTAAACCACAATAAAAATGTCAAGTACTACACTGACATGACAGGAACTATCATTACCCAAGAAAAAACATTATTAGAACGTTTGAAAGAAACACCCAATCAAGAAATATTGAATGCCACACTTGATCTCGTTTACTCTGCATTAACACATTATTACGACAGAATTAAAGTTACCTATTCCAACTTTGATAATGATGCTATCGAAAGACTATATTGTGATCTTATCGAGAATATTAACAAACATCTTATACTGCAAGAAAATTTTAACCCTCTCCATGATACCACCAATATTCTATTGCTTAAAGCAGAATGCTATTTAAATATGGCAGAGATAAAAACTGGTAACTCTTCTTATCCTGAAACCAAACAATACCTCATGGAAAGCTTTAAAATTCTGAAAAATTATAAAGCTTCAACGCTTTTTCAAAGATGTATTGAATTGAAAAATAATTTATCAGAAACATCTAAAAATAGCAGAATCTTAAAAGATTTTCAGAAAAGACCTGATTTTGATAAAAAACAAAAAAAAGGGATAGATGTCATTGCTTCTGAATATATCAAGTTTTCTATTGAGAAAAGAATAGACCTATTAAAATTTATTCCTCAACTTACCTGGAATGATATTGATTTTGATGAGAATGAATTGAATCTGTTTTTTAATGTTAATAGTAATATCATTGCTGAAGGATGGGCTATTCTCTATCGAGAAAAAAATAGTAAAAACGCCCAATTATTCCAGGAATCTGCCAAAAGAATACTGCTTTCTATTGCCCAAATTATACTGGAATATACGGAAATCTATTTAATCTTTTGCAGAAATATTGAAAACAATTTGCCTTCGATTCATGATGAGGCTATTCATCATGTTGAAGTTTTTCTTTCTTTTCTTGATAAGGATAGCAAAGAATTAGATTATTGGATATGCGAAATACTCACTCAACTATCAACGGAAAAGAGTTTATTAATGCCTTGCTTAAGAGACAGATTATCTCGGCTTCATCAAATGAAAAATCATGATCAAGAAGATTTCAAAGAAATGTCAGAACCTTCTTCTCATCCTTTAAATACCAATAAACATTCAAAAAAACGTTCTCATAAAAGAAAAAATAAAACTTCAAAAAAACCTGATGAAACTCAGTTAAATGCTCCAACAATCGAACAGAAAAATACTTCTGTTGACGAATTCAAAATAATTGAAATTCTTTCTGAAGAAAATTTTCATGACAGTATTCGAATTAGTCTCTCAGATTCTGAAGGACATACATCAAGAGAAAGGACAGAAACAGATTGCTCTCAAGAACAAGATCTCATTAATGAAGTCATGCATACAAATGAAATTCAAACCAATAACCTTTCCATTAATTCCAACATGGAAATCCCCCAGCAACGTTTTGACCGATTAAACAAACTGGAAGCTGCCATTAATGATACTGATAAGACACCCCAAGACATTATAAAAATTATTCAAACGCTTAAAAACATGCAGAATTTCCCACACTATAGCAGCCATCAGCAACTATCCGACAAGATCACCGAGCTTCAAGTTCTTGCAGAAAACAGGCTGTCTTCTGTTTCTATTCCCTGTTTTAGTAACAGACATGCAAACTATAAATCAGTGATTGAGCAGTTAGCAGAATTGCTTAAAATAAATGAATATACCTTTGTTTCTTCAACATTTAATGCTTATCTTTTTGGCAGTGCGATTTATAAATTTTCTCCTGGCGACATGGATATTATTCTGACCAATGCAACTCAAGAAGAAGTGAAAAATTTTATTAATAAGGTTAAAGAAATCGGCGGAAAACTTCTTGAAGAACCTCATCGCATGGAAAAAGAAAAACGTACCATCTATAGAATTGACTTGCTGGGGATCCATATTGACATCAATTTTTATGATGATTTGAACATGGATTTTACACAGCATTCTGAAAAAACAGATTTCACTGTTGGAGCAGTCTATTATGATATCAGAACAGGAGAAATATATTATCCCCAATCCCATACACAAGAAGATATTGAAAACAAAGAACTACGGACTGTTATTGATCCAATAGACTCTTTCATGGTAGATCCTACAAGGATTTTAAGAGCGGTTCGTATGATGTCTTCATCAAAATTCACCTTACATGATGAAACTCAAAATGCCATCGCAGAATTATCTGCTGAAAACCATTCTATATTTGAAAGAGTTGCCCCCAATAAACTCTTTCAACAAATGGAATTATTGTTCTGTACAGGACACGCTGTTGATAACCTCCAGATCTTGCTGGATCTTAACCTCCTTCCTCATCTCTTCGGTGTGCTCAAACAGCTTAATGAAACAGAACGCGATGAAACAACCCACTTAATGAAAGACATTGCACAGCAATTTGATGATAATTTAAAAAACCCTGGCAGCAGTCATTATCACGCTTCACTGATGTGCTATGCTGCCTGTTGGAAGGTTATTGGAAACAACACTTATAATCCCTATTTTACCAGCAATTTCTTGCCGCGTATTGCATTATTACAAAGAAGCAATGACCCTGCTCTTATCACTTCTGATATAGATATCCAGAACAAAAGTTACATTCAACGTCTAACAGCCGGCTCCCAAGAAGAAAAAGCAAATGCCCAATCCAGCGCTGCAGCTTTTGGCAACAACTCAAGCACCTTTTTTCAACCGACTCATACAGAATCAACAACTTTCAGCATTGGCGCATCTTCGTCAATTCAGCAAGGTTGATGTTTCTCATGTCCCTAACTCGACGTGCTGCAATTCTCCTACTGCCTACGTGCCTCGGCTTATCTAATGCCCACGTGCCGCGACTACTACTATTGTCTACGTGCCGCGACTTGTTCGCGGCATCCATGACATGGCCCCCGCGGACAAGCCGCGGGGCGTAGGCTGTAATAGGCAAGCTGCGGGGCGTAAGCTTAGTGGTAAGGAAACAATTACTCTTCCTCAATCTCTTCTTCAACCGGCTGCAATCCTACCAACTTTTCTTCACCGCCAAGGTTAATAAGACGGACGCCTTGCGTGTTTCTGCCGACACGAGAAATTTCCGCAGCACGCAGCCGAACCAAGGTGCCTCTGTCTGTAATCAGCATCACTTCATCCTTATCAGTAACCTGAACAGCACGAACCACTTTACCATTGCGCTCATTAACCTGTATGGAAATAACTCCCTGTCCGCCGCGGCCCGTAATGCGGTATTCTTCTATTTCAGTACGTTTTCCAAAACCATTCTCTGTAGCTGTCAAAATGTCACCATCAGGTTTTGCCACAACCAATGTTACCGTCTTTTGGCCTTCTCCCAAACGAATACCTCGAACCCCTCGGGCTATTCTTCCCATAGGTCTCACAGCAGATTCATTAAAGCGAATCACTTTCCCTGCATCACTGAATAACATAATATCCTGCTGGCCGTCAGTAATATCAGCACCAATCAAACGATCGCCTTCATCCAGTTCTACCGCTTTAATTCCTGAAGCCCGAGGTCTTGAGAACTGCTCCAATGATACTTTCTTGATAACACCGTTAGCTGTTGCCATTATCACAAATTTTTTCGTATCATACTCGCGGATAGGCAGCATATTGGTAATGCGCTCATCTTCCGCCAACGGAAGGATATTAACAATAGGCCGTCCGCGCGAAATCCGGCTGGCAGCAGGCAATTCATAGACTTTTAACCAATAAAGGCGCCCATAATTAGAAAAGCAAAGCATCGTATCATGCGTATGGGTAACCACGAGCCTCTCAATAAAATCCTCTTCCTTGACGTTAGCAGCTGATTTACCTTTACCGCCCCGTCGCTGAGCCTGATAAAAACTCAGAGGCTGATATTTGACATAGCCTTCATGTGATAAAGTTACCACCACATCTTCAGGATTAATTAAATCTTCAAGATCGACATCTGCTTCCATTGCCGTAATTTCAGTTTTACGTGCATCGCCAAATTCCTTTTGAATATCCGTCAGCTCTGTACGAATCACCTCCATCAGTTTTTCAGGAGACCTTAAAATACTCAATAATTCCTCAATCAAAACCAATAATGACTTGTATTCACTGATAATCTTATCCTGTTCCAAAGCCGTTAAACGGTGCAGTCTCAAATCCAGAATGGCCTGAGCCTGCCGTGGGGAAAGCTTGTAACCTTCTGAGGTCAATCCGCATTCAGGGAAGATGTCATCTGGTTTGGAAAGCTCCGCACCTGATGTTTCAAGCAGAGCAGAAACAAGCCCAGGCTGCCAGACTTTTGCCAGTAAACGCTCTTTGGCTTCAGCAGGATTTGGCGATGTTTTAATTAACTCAATCATCTCATCAATATTCGCCAGAGCAACTCCCAAGCCTTCTAAAATATGCGCCCGCTCACGTGTTTTGTTTAAATCAAATAATGTACGCCGCGTAACCACTTCACGGCGATGCTTTAAAAAAGCCTCCAGAATCTGTTTCAGGTTCAACGTTCTTGGCTGCCCCTCAACCAGAGCTACCATATTAAACCCAAAAGTTACCTGCATCTGCGTCTGCGCATACAGATGATTCAAAACCACTTCCAGATTTTCACCGCGGCGAAGTTCGATGACAACCCGCATCCCCTGCTTATCAGATTCATCACGCAAAGCAGTAATGCCTTCAATCTGTTTCTCTTTGACAAGTTCAGCAATTTTTTCGACCAATCTTGCTTTATTCACCTGGTAAGGCAGCTCGGTGATGATAATAGCCTGTTTGCCATTTTTTTCATCCGTTTCAATTTCCGTTCTGGCCCGTACAAAAATACGTCCTCGGCCTGTCTGATAAGCTTCGGCAATACCTTGACGGCCAGCAATAATACCTGCGGTTGGAAAATCAGGGCCTGGAACATAGGTCATCAAATCTTGAATGGTTAATTCTGGATTATCAATTAACGCGGTACAGGCGTGAATAACTTCTGTCAAGTTATGCGGCGGAATATTGGTCGCCATCCCAACGGCAATACCGGAGGAACCGTTGACCAGCAAATTAGGTACACGTGCCGGCAACACCGAAGGAGCAAATTCTGTTTCATCGTAGTTAGGAACAAAATCCACTGTATCCTTTTCCAAATCGGAAAGCAGGGAATGAGCTATTTTAGACAAGCGCACTTCTGTATAACGCATGGCCGCAGGCGCATCCCCGTCTACAGAACCAAAGTTTCCCTGGCCGTCTATCAGCATGTAACGCATGGAAAAAGGCTGCGCCATACGCACCATCGTATCATAAACAGCCGTATCACCATGAGGGTGGTATTTACCGATAACGTCCCCGACGATACGAGCTGATTTTTTGTGCGGCTTATCCGAGTCATTGCCAAGCTGGCTCATGGCAAACAAGACACGGCGATGTACAGGTTTAAGTCCGTCGCGTACATCAGGCAAAGCCCTGCCGACAATAACGCTCATTGCATAATCCAGATAGGATTGCTTCAGCTCATCTTCAATATTAACTGAAATAATTTCTTTTGCGGTATCTACCATGTTTGCTCACTTAAAACGTATTTTTAAGCGCGAATTATACCATGCCGCTGAGACAAAGAAAAATCAGTTTTCTGGACCCCGCGGACAAGCCGCGGGGCCTGGATGATCCCCTCTCCCTTTGGGAGAGGGTGCCCGGAGGGCGGGTGAGGGGAAGAATGCTCCCCTACGTGCCGCGACTCGTTCGCGGCATCCAGAAAAATGTATTTTCAAAGATCACGAATATATTCCCGATACCACTCTACAAAACGTCTTACACCTTCATCTAAAGATATATTGGGTGAAAAACCGATACGTTCCCGCAAAGCAGTAATATCAGCATGCGTATCCTGCATATCGCCAGGCTGGGGCGGACATAATTCGAGAATAGCTTTCTTGTTTGTATGCTTTTCTATCAACTGAATATAATCCATTAAAGCAACGGGCTTGTCATTACCAATGTTAAAAATTTGCCAGGGAACTGCTTTTTGCGGAATAACTTCAAGGAGACGAAATATGCCTTCAATAATATCATCAATGTAAGTAAAATCCCGCCGATGCTCTCCATGATTAAAAAGTTTTATAGGCTTACCTTCAAAAATTGCCTTGGTAAACTGAAACATGGCCATATCCGGCCTGCCCCAAGGCCCATAAACAGTAAAAAATCGCAACCCCGTTGATGGGATACCATACAAATGCGAATAACAATGCGCCATCAATTCATCTGATTTCTTGGTAGCTGCATACAGGGAAAGAGGATAATCAACAGAGTCCTCCACAGAAAAAGGCAGCTTTGTATTGCCGCCATAGACAGAGCTGGAAGAAGCATAAATAAAATGTTCGACCGGATAACGGCGGCAAGCTTCCAGAAGGTTAAAAAAACCGATAATATTGCTTTCAATATAAGCTCTTGGATTATCAATGGAATAACGAACACCTGGTTGAGCAGCAAGATGAACCACCTTGGAAAATTTTTCTTTTTCGAACAATTCTATCAAGGCATCATATTGAATTAAATCCAGATGGACAAATTCGAATAATGGTTCGTTCTTTAGCTGAGCAAGCCTGTCCTTTTTTAACTTCACATCATAATAATCATTCAGGTTATCCAGTCCAATAACGGAAAAACCTTCCTGAGTCAGACGATGGGCAAGATGATAACCAATAAATCCTGCAGCACCTGTTACCAGTATTTTCTTTTTCATATTCTCATTCAATTCTTAAATACTGGGAAGGCACAAAATATGCCTTCCCAGCCAAGCATTTTACGACAAACTAAAGACTTGATTCAATTCATCCCAATGTGCTTTTATAAAAGACTCGCTAATGCCTTTTATTTTAGTCAAATCATCAAAGGATTGATAAGGTCCATGCTCTTTTCTATAGCTGACAATTGCTTCAGCTCGTCCTTTGCCTATACCTTTGACTTTTCCTGCAATGGCATCTGCCTCTGCAGTATTAATATTGATTCTAGCTGCAACAGAAGATGACGCAGCAGAAGTTGTTGTTACAGACGAACTTTCTGCAAATGCCATAACAGGCAATAATCCCAAAGCAGCTAAAAAAGTTAATGCACGAATGGTTTTTTTCATAATGAAATCTCCATCAATAATAAGGTTGAAACAAAAGCTTCCTTTCACTTTTAATAGCGCGATCCTTTATCAATGTGCGAAGTTGAGAGGATCAGCTAAAATGACGCATCTTGCGTAACACTGCAATTCTTTCACAAAAAATGAAAAGTGTCCAGAATTTTCCTAAAGAATGTCATGTGATATCCAGCCATTCTCAGGTTTCCTCCTTGCGATTTAAATATTTTGATAAACAGGTTTTAACAAGATTTAAATTCCCAGTTTATCGAAAAGGTCATCCATATCTTTAGCTTCTATTAGGCCGATGTCTTTATCCGTTTCTTCTAATATCTTGCGAGTCTCTGCATTAGGCAGCTTTAATTCCAAAGGCCACTCATGCTCACGAATGACTTTTTTATACAACATTGTTACAGCCTGAGCGGGTGTAATGCCCAGCTCATGCAACTGCAGTAACTGCCCGAGATAATGCCTGAACAACCTTATCCTGATCTTCTTCAGTCAAATAAGGGTGCATCGGTAAGCTTAAAACATTTGAGGCTGCTTTTTCTGAATGAGAGAAGCTTCCTGCCTTTAGCCCAAGATAAGCCATTGCAGGCTGCAGATGAATAGGAATCGGATAATGCACCATTGTAGGAATGCCTTCAGCCTGTAAAAAAGCTTGAACTTTATCGCGTTCAGGCAGCATCACTGTATATTGGGCGTAGCTGCTGGTATTAAAGGGTTCAATGTAAGGTGTTTGAACAATTTTTGACAAACTTTCATCGTAACGTTTGGCTGCTTGCTGACGAAGCACCAACTCCTCTTTCAACAATTCCAGCTTGGCCGACAAAACAACAGCCTGAAAACTGTCCATACGTCCATTGATACCAATCCAGGAGTGGTGATAACGCTTATCCTGCCCATGATCAAGCAGTTGGCGCATCTTGTCTGCCAATTTGTCATCATTGGTAAAACAAGCGCCGCTGTCGCCGTAGCCGCCCAATGGTTTGGCAGGATAAAAACTGGTACAGCCTATTGTTGTCAATGCACCAGAATAACTACCTTTATAAGTACCTCCAAAACTTTGAGCCGCATCTTCAATCACATAAAGATTATGCTCCTTCGCAATAGCATTAATGGTATCGAGATCAGGGCATTGACCAAACAAACCTACCGGCATAATGGCTTTTGTTTTTGAGGTGATCGCTTTTTTAATCAAGGCTGGATCCATATTATAAGTACGAGGATCAATATCAACAAACACAGGCGTTGCCCCTGCCAAAACAATCATTTCGGCGGTAGCAAAAAAGCTGAAAGGCACAGTAATCACCTCATCGCCCTTTCCAATTCCAAGCGCCATCAATGCCAATAACAAAGCATCCGTACCGCTGCCAACGCCAATAGCATGTTTAACCCCTATAAAATCAGCTAACTGTTTTTCGAGTGTTTTAATCTCAGGCCCCATAATATACTGGCCGTGTTCCAGAACATGATTCAGTCCGCTTTGTATCTTTGATTCAATCCTTTTATACTGTGTTTTCAGATCAATAAATTTCATTCAATTTTCTCCTGATAAAAATAATTTCAATCACCTTCAAGACCATGAATGGGTTTCATCGTACTCCATCCCTTGCAGCTTGGACAAAGCCAATGCAAATGCTTGCCGGCATAGCCGCATTGCATACAGCGGTATATAGGCTTATTCTGCACTAATTTAGCCGTAATCTCATAAAGCATCTGAAGTTTTGAGCGTACCTTACCATAAGTCGTTTCAAGATGCCAGGTAATAAGCTGATTAAGTCCTTTTACTGAAGGGTTTTTAGCCAACTGGTCAGCGACAAAATCCAAAGCTTCTTCAATACTTTGTTTCTTCCGAATATGAGAAGCCAAAATAAAAAGGATGGAAACCCGTGGGTATTCACGCATAACTTCCTGAAAATACTCAATACACTCTTCTTCATTGCCCAACATCTGGTAACATGTCATTAAAGGTTCAACAGCTTCTGATAAATAATCCGGATCCTGCAATTTAACCTTTTTGTAAGCCTTTATTGCATTTTTATAGCGTTTTTGATCCGTCTCAAGCCGGCCAAGCAGCAAACTTGCCCTGACAGAATCCTTATCTGCATTCAAGGCATTTTTGAGTAATTGATAAGCATCCTCATAACGATTCTGCTCTATGGCGATTTCCACACATTCGCAATAATAATGAGCCACCACTTTATTCATGCTTTTCCCTGTGATGCTTTCCAACTTCTTTGCTGTATCAATACATCGCTGCCAGGCTTTTTCCTGCTGGTAAATATCTATCAAATTTTCAAGTCCTGCTATCTGATAAGGCTGACGATTCTCTGCAGCCTCAAGGAAAATACGTTCAGCACGATCCAAAACACCGGCGCTCATATAATCTCGTCCTAACGCCATTAAGGCATCCATACGCTGTGAAGGTGTTAACTGAGGACGGGCAATCAGGTTCTGGTGAATGCGTATCGCCCTGTCTGCCTCACCTCTCCTTCGAAAAAGGCTGCCTAAGGCCAAATGTGTCTCAACCGTATCACTATCCGCTTCAAGTAACTTAATGAACACATCAACCGCCTTATCCGGCTGTTCGTTCAAAAGGTAATTCAAGCCGACAAAATATTCTTTAAAAGGTTTTTTATGATGGTTTCCTTTTCCATCAAAAAGCTGACGGCGGGCAAGCCACCAACCGGAAAATGCGGCAAAAGGCAATAATAATGGCCAGAAATTAATGATCATTTTTTAAAGGAATCGCTCTTAAGTTGGAAACTTCCTGCAAAGCCAGCTTTACGCGGTGCTTCAGCGTCCAATTTTCCTGCTTTAATGACAGATATTTAAAACCTACCACAAAAAACCCCGCTGCCATACCAATTCCCAGCACAATAACCAACAGCAAGGACAACGGCAACTGGTAGCTTTTCACGTATAAGTTAACAGTGACTGCCTCTGCATTAAGGCAAGCAAAGCTAATCCCCAGAAGCAGAATTACTATCATAAAAAAATAACTAATGATGCGCACAATTACCCCTTGATGACATAAGAAATACTGTGATTATACACAATTTATTTTATGTTTTCCTTACAACTTATTTATGATCGTATTTTGGGATACAACGTATGTGTCAATTATTCCGATAGAACGCAGTGGCTATTACGCCTGGCTGCATCGGCAACCGAGCCATCGGGCGCTACCGAATCGCCTGTACTGTGTTTGCCGCCAGTGCTGTATCCTCAGATACAGGTGAACGAGGTGGTGCTAAGAACGCCATAGGGGATTTCCCAACAGAGCCCGTCTGTGAATAGGCAGGTTCAGGTACCTGCTCAGGGCTGGACATGGCGGATACTGGCCGTTCCAAAGCCAACTCAGGAACACGCTCCGCCGCTGAACACATTGTATGCGTCAGTGGCTGTGAGGCAAATTCACCATGGATGGAGGAAGAAGCTTCAGGTTTTTCATCCAGTGACTCGGAGGGTTGAGGCGCCTCTTTTCGCCGCGCTTTATAGGCAGCAATGCGCTGACTCAGCTGCTCCCATGCTTCCAGCAGATCGCTTCTTCCTGCGGCTTTCCATTCCTGCTCAGGATCGCGATAGCAGCCTAACAGGCGCATCCTATCCCAGCTGAGGTAGTGAATATAAATAGTTTGATCGTTTACAGGAAGTGCATCAAATACCCATTCCGGTAAAAATACGGTTATCGGCGGACAGTGTTCTACCCCAAAATCCTCACCGCCATGGTGAACAATGGCTTCCTGGAGGGTAATGACGGCCTGTTGTGCAGCATTGACTTGGTCAAGCTGATCTAACCTTGGATCGTTTCCCTGTAACGTCCACATCAGCCCATTGACGGTTCTGACCAAAGGTTCCAGGTCGAATTGACTTTCCAGTTCATCACGCATTTGTACACGGCGTTGCGCTTCCTCGTGTAGAACGATTAACCTCTCTAATATATTAATTTCTTCTTTTAATATGCCATTACTTTCTTCTAACAAGGCCGTATGCCTTTCTAAGGCACGGATGGAACCTCTTAACGCTAAAAGCAATTCTCTGAGTATTTGATTCTGTTCTGAGAGTAAAGCCATGTATTTCACTTGGAATGCCGCATCATCCTGCTGAATCACCGCCGTTTTACCTTTCAACAGCACCTCTTCCTCCAGAAGATTATTGAGGTCCCGGAAACACTCGGCTGCTTGGGCTTTCAGTGGGTCCGTGTCAAGGTATTTATCCGGCGCCACAAAAAATACGATGGCACGTTTCAAGCTGGGTAAGGCTTCTTGTAACATCTGCCGCCAGTCAGAAGCCGTGATGCCAGAAGTGGCTGCCATTTGCTGGACTTTCGCTTGGAATGTCTCAAATTTCCTCTGCAGCCCTGCAGAACGTCTTTCATCCAGTGCATAAATGGCCAAAACAGCGGTTAATAAGCCTTTCAAGGTGGCTTCATGGGTACAGTATTGGGGTAAGTCTTGAGCGAGCTGCTGGGCAATCGCTAGGTGTTTTGCCCATGGCGAAGTATCCGGCTCTGCCGATTGGGTCTCCGGTGTAACGGGTGTATCGGCGGTGGTAAAGAGTGATGTCATCCATTGCCAGCCCTTTTCCAAGGTTGCTGAAATTGACGCCTCGGCAGGCGCTGTCTCCCTCTCTGACGTAAAACCTCGGATACCTTGAGCAAAACCCCTGCTGTTAGCAGCGCTGGCTGCTCTGGATGGCGGCCCTGTCCATACGGTGACGGTCCCGCCTGCCGGTAAATCGGTCGTCGTGTGTGGAGGGGGAATGTGTTCTGAATGTTGCTGATGCACGTTAACCTCGTCATGTTGTTCGTTTGGGCGCCG
>Ga0206107_1000145_pt1 | contig 56441 bp, 40 predicted proteins | sample 2B0metagenome_FD_148652 | JGI IMG/M metagenome (GOLD analysis project Ga0206107, IMG submission 148652) | Enriched microbial communities from leaf-cutter ant dump, University of Wisconsin, Madison, United States - 2B0 | ecosystem: Environmental > Terrestrial > Nest > Insects nest > Nest dump...
GCCGGGTTTTACCTAATGCCGGAACTCGTTTTTCTTATACTAAACGGAATTATTTCGGATACCAAAGTTTAATCGTATAATGCCGATGTGATAGCCGTTTAGATCAATGGAATTGATCTATTATGGATATCCAATCGGTATTAGCCGGGAAAGACAATTTTTAGCCATTTTTCCGAAGCCTTGATTTTTTGCTCCACTTTTTTATCAAGAAAAAAGTGGAAATACCAGGAACAGGTGGGGGATACTGTGAATGATTGGAATTTTTCGGTTAACACTTTAACCTGAACAAATGATTCAAAACCATCCTTCTTAAAACCCCAACAACCGTTTCATAATACCATTTATCATAACCCTGTTATATCCGGGTTCCCCTTGAATCCTTCTTACTTTATCCATTTTAAACGTCTATAAATGTTTAAAAACGGCTATTCAAAAATATTTTTCATATCTTTTTAGCCGGGATGGGGATGGTTGTTCCCCTGAAGATTTACAAAACAGGTTTTCCCTTGAATCCTTCTTACTTTATCCATTTTAAACGTATATAAATGTTTAAAAACGGCTATTCAAAAATATTTTTCATATCTTTTTAGTCGGGATGGGGATGGCTGTTCCCCTGAATATTTACAAAAAGAGAAGATTTCCTTTCATCAAAAATCATCGATAGCATTAAAACAAATTAATTCTTCAACTAAAAATTCAAGGCTATTTTTCATGATTCCCGCGAAAATCAATATTCATCTCTCCTTATTTCTCAGCAAAGTCTCACGTACGGGGCTTGCGTTTGTGCCATCCCGGTAACTTTATCCTCAACTTCCAATTTCTGAAACGTTGTGGGGAAGTAAAACCATGCTTTTTAAAACCCCAACAACCGTTTCATCATACCTTTTATTATAACTTAAATAGATCCAATTTTCCCGGGGATCCAGCTTACTTTATCCATTTTAAACGTATATAAATGTTTAAAAACGGCTATTCAAAAATATTTTTCATATCTTTTTAGCCGGGATGGGGATGGCTGTTCCCCTGAAGATTTACAAAACAGGTTTTCCCTTGAATCCTTATTTCTCAGCAAGGTCTCAAAAAAACGTTGAGGTTAAGTTGCTGGGATGGGATGGAAGTATTTTTTATCAGGAAAAAAGTGGAAATACCAGAGTTAGGAGAGTGATACCGTAAATTTTAATGAAGTTTCATACAATATTTGATTTGGACTTTTTGGTTAACACTTTACCCTGAACAGCAATGATAAAATATAATTGGATAACCGGTAACCACTTTCTGCTCCTATTGCCATTTGGGCTTTACCTTTGCAGCTTATAACCGGAGTGCTAATTTTTTTACTCCGTGGAAAAAGTACAACAATGGTTAAACCCCGTTATATATTTATTCCCCTCACGCTGATCTTTATTTTGGGATGCAGCGCAGTTTATTTTTTAAGGGATATTTTTACTGCACATAATACCGACTGGAGAGTTGTGTTTGCCGCCAATTTTGTGTTTATGCTGCTGTCGTCCATTTCCATACTCATTCAGCTTCGCACTACTAAAAGTAACAATCCCCATGCGTTTGTGAGGGCAGTATTGGCAGGCATGTTCCTGAAAATGTTTGCTGTGATAGCTGCCGTGCTGGCGTATGTTTTAGGGTCGGGTAAAGATTATAGTAACCGGGCAGTTTTTGTTTCATTACTGCTTTACCTCGTTTACCTGGTTTCGGAAGTTTTTTTATCGGTCAGGTATTTAAAGCACAGAACACAGGATGCCTAAGAAAGAAGTACCGATTCAGTCGTTGCAACAATTTCTTCCCGAAGGAACATTTGAACCGGTTGTTCATTATCTTAACCAATATAAGGTACAGCTAACCGTTACCCGAAAAAGGGAAACGCTGTTGGGCGATTACCGGCACGCACACAGTGGAAAAGCCCATCGCATCAGCGTAAACGGCAATCTTAATAAATACAATTTTCTGATCACCCTCTTGCATGAGCTTGCACACCTGCTCACTTTTGAAAACTATGGCAATCAGATAGCGCCGCACGGTAAAGAATGGAAAAATACTTTTAGCGGTATTTTATCCGGGTTTTTGAAAAAGGGATATTTTCCGCAGGAGGTGGAATGTTGTTTAATTAAATCGCTGAAGAATCCTTCTGCTTCTACCTGCGGCGATGAAGGGTTAACCAGGGTATTAAAAAAGTACGACAGCCCAAACAACAGGCTGAGCCTCGTAGAAAGTCTGCCACAGGGAAAGCCGTTTAAAATAAAGGGAAACCGGTATTTTATTCGTGGCGAAAAATTACGGACAAGGTATAAGTGTTACGAACCGGCCACAAAAAAATGGTATTTGTTTAGCGGTTTATATGAAGTGGAAGCAGTGGATGCTGTGCTTTAATACGGCATTTACCGGCATTGTATCCGGAACGGGACATTGCGCAAATGCAGAAAGAAAAATATTCTGTGATCTGCGTATTTTTTATTTTCTCACAAATCACATGGATTTTGCTGATAAAAGAATCTGAATTGATCTGGCATCTGTGAGCGATTTTTCTCTCATCGAAATTGTTCGTATAAGGCGCTGTTTATATAGCTTTGATCCTCAATCTTTCCTGAATTATTATGTATAAGTCCTTTGTATTGCTTACTGCACTGTTCTTTGCTTCCAACATGGTTCCTGCGCAAAACATTTCTGATTCCTCCAAAGTTTTGGGAGAGATCATGATACAATCGAACCGGTTGCAAATTCCGTTTTCGAAGCAGAACAGAGATATCATAATCATTAACAGAAAAACCCTTGATGCTTTACCGGTTAAATCGGTTGCTGAAATATTGCAGTATGCAGCCGGTATTGATGTTCGGCAACGCGGCCCCTGGGGTGCACAGGCCGATATCGGAATAGAAGGCGGAACCTTCGATCAGGCGCTTGTTTTAATAAACGGAATTAAAGTAACCGACCCGCAAACCGGCCATAACATGATGAACTTACCGGTAAATACACTGGCTATAGAAAGAATTGAAATTGTAAAAGGAGCTGCTGCAAGAATATATGGCGTAAACGCACTTACAGGCGCCATCAATATCATTACCCGTAACCCCGGCAGCACAGGCGCTGATGTGCAGATGGGAGGGGGAACCAGTTTCCGGAACAACGACAGCAGCAACCATCATCTTTTTGCAGGATACGATTTAAGTATTGCAGCAGGCATCCATTCCAAAAAAGTTTCTCAGTTTTTATCAGCATCTCAAACACAATCTTCGGGCTACAGGTATAATACTGCTTTATCCAACCAAAAAGTTTTATATCAAAACCAGATTGATGCAGGAAAAAACATTCGCCTGAATTTACTTGGCGGTTATGTAAATAACCAATTTGGTGCAAACGATTTTTATGCATCACCGGCCGATAAAGAATCGAAAGAACGTGTTCAAACTGCCATTGCAGGAATATCAGCCACCATACAGGTGAATCCGGTGTGGGTGATGAGACCCCGGCTGAGTTACCGGTATAATTACGACGATTATATTTTTATCCGGCAAAACCCTTCATATTATCGAAATAAACATCATACCGATGTATGGGATGTGGAACTGAATAATTCATTTAAAAGCAAAATCGGAAACTTTGGATTGGGTATGGAATTTAGAAATGAAGCAATCCGCAGCAACAGCCTGGGAAAAAGAAATAGAGTGAATTATGGGATTTTTGGAGAATACAGCTTTAATATGATCAGCCGGTTATTAATTAATGCAGGCGCTTATGTTAATTACAATTCGGATTTTGGATGGGAGGTATTGCCCGGGATAGATGCAGGTTATGATGTGGATGAACATTTCCGGATTTTTGCAGGTGTATCCACAGGGCAGCGATTGCCTACTTATACCGACCTGTACTATAAAGGCCCCTCAAACATCGGTAACCCTGATCTGCAACCTGAACATTCCATTCAATCGGAACTGGGGTTGAAGTATAATGCACAACCGGTAAATTTATCCGTAAACTATTTCAGAAGAAACATCTCCGGGTTTATCGACTGGGTGAAAGACAGCCTTATGCAACCCTGGCAACCGCAAAATTTCCAAAAGATCATTTCAAACGGGATTTCTTTTTCATCCAACTTTACATTTTTTAAGCATAAGCCTAACACCGTTTTCAGCTTAGCATCCGGCCTTTCCTATACCTGGCTTAATCCTAAAGTTAAAACGAGTGATCCTTTAAAAATCTCGCATTATGCTTTAGATAATCTAAGGCATCAGCTTGCTGTTTATGCAACACTGGGGTACCGGAGTAAATTAAACTTAACCATTGCTGCTAAATATCAGCAAAGAATTCAGTACAAAGATTATGTTCTGCTCGATGCAAAATTTTCTTATGCTGTTAAAAACTGGAATGTATTTATTGATGGCTCTAATCTTGGCAACGTCAGCTTTATTGAAACCGGTGCGGTGCCTTTACCCGGAAGATGGATTACCGCGGGAGTAAAATGGAGCTGGTGGAAATAAATTTTTTCAAATGCACAATTCATGTTGATGTCTGAAAATTATTTTGTATTCCTGTTCATTTAATCAAAGTTTGCTGTTTGGCAGGAAATTATATGGAGGATGTAATAATTAAACCGGGTAAAAAAGGGATTTCGAATACGTTAAAGTACTTCATGGCCCTGGCTTGCGGGGTGATGGTGGCCAATCTGTATTATTGCCAGCCGCTGCTTGGCGATTTCACTGAAATATTTGCTGTTTCTGAAAATGCCGCTGCATGGATCAATATCTGTTCGCAATTGGGATACGGACTGGGTTTATTCTTTATTGTGCCGCTTGGCGATATGGTACAACGAAGAAAGCTTCTGGTGATGTTGCATCTTTTTGCTGCACTCTCATTAGCCGGGGCTGCTTTTGCGGGCAATATAGAAACGATGTATTTTTTCAGTATTTGCATTGGGCTTACAGCCACTGCCTGCCAGGTATTTGTTCCCCTTAGTGCACACCTTGCAACAGATGAAGAAAGGGGAAAAGTTATTGGCACCCTAATGGGAGGTTTGTTATCCGGAATATTATTATCCCGTACACTGAGTGGCGCTGCAGCAGAACTTTGGGGATGGAGAACCGTATATATGATCGCCTCTGCACTAATGCTGATTATGGCTTTTTGGGTTTACCGGCTAATCCCCGCCGAACGCCCCGGCTTTAACGGAGCTTACCGCGAACTGATGGCCTCTCTCATCCGGTTGATCCGGTCGCAAAAATTAGTAAGGGAAAGCGCCTGGATTGGCGCCTGCTGCTTTGGCGCTATTTCTGTTTTTTGGAGCACAATGGCCTTTTTTCTTGAGAAACCACCGTTTAATTATTCAGTTTCCGTAATCGGGCTTTTTGGAATTGTTGGGCTTGCCGGTGCAGTAATATCTCCAATTGTTGGAAATTTTAATGATCAATATGGCGCTTCTAAACCAATGCGCATCGGGATGCTCATCATGATTTTAGGATATGCCATCCTGTTCTATGGCAAATTTTCAATCTGGATGGTGATTGCAGGAATCATTCTTATTGATGTGGGGCTTCAAAGTGCACACATACCCAACCTTACACGGGTTTCTTCAATCATTCCCGAAGCAAGAACCAGGTTGAACACCATTTACATGACGTCCTTCTTTATAGGAGGCACCCTCGGATCCGTTATTGGAAGCTTTGCCTGGAACCTTTTTGGCTGGGTTGGCGTTTGTACTACCGGTATGCTGTTCGTTTTGGGCGCAGGTATAAGGGTGTTCTTTCCCTCAGGGAAAAAATGAATTTCATGCCATTCATTATTTAGCGAAATAGAAACTCTTGGCGCAATAGGAGATGGGCGTTTTTATTCAATTTCAGCTAATTATTCCCATCTCGCCTGTCAGCCACCTGCAATCTTTCAATAATTTCCGGTAAAAGACTGCCATTTTTGCACAAATACATGGCTGGCATAATGATTGACAACTCTCTACCAAATAAACAAATAGTTAATCATGGGAAAAATAATTGGGATTGACCTTGGTACCACAAACAGTTGTGTGGCTGTTATGGAAGGGAATGAGCCTGTCGTTATTCCAAACGATGAGGGGCGTAGAACCACACCATCGGTAGTGGCTTTTTTGAAAAACGGAGAGCGTAAAGTTGGGGATCCTGCTAAAAGGCAGGCCATTACCAATCCGCAAAATACCATTTCGAGCGTGAAGCGCTTCATGGGGCGCCGTTTTGATGAAGTAACTGAAGAAAGCTCTCACTGGAGTTATAAAGTGGTGAAAGGCGATAATAATACCGTGCGCATAGATATTGAAGGGCGTCATTATACTCCACAGGAAATCAGCGCCATGATTCTTCAAAAAATGAAGAAGACTGCAGAAGACTACCTGGGGCAGGAAGTAAATGAAGCCGTAATTACCGTGCCTGCATATTTTAACGACTCTCAGCGCCAGGCTACTAAAGAAGCCGGTGAAATTGCGGGGCTTAATGTTCGCCGTATTGTGAACGAACCTACTGCTGCGGCATTGGCTTATGGCCTCGATAAAAAAGGAAAAGACCAGAAAATTGCCGTGTTCGATCTGGGTGGCGGTACTTTCGATATCTCCGTTCTGGAATTGGGCGATGGCGTTTTTGAAGTGAAATCGACCAATGGGGATACCCATCTTGGCGGAGACGATTTTGATAAAGTGATTATGGATTGGCTGGCCGATGAATTTAAATCTGATGAAGGCATCGATCTTCGCAAAGATCCGATGGCATTACAACGCTTAAAAGAAGCTGCCGAAAAAGCAAAGATTGAATTATCATCTTCAGCCGAAACGGAAATCAACCTGCCTTATATTACAGCAGTTGATGGTGTGCCCAAACACTTAGTGAAAAAACTCACCCGTGCAAAATTTGAAGCGCTTGCCGATAAACTGTTTGAAAGGTGCCTGAAACCCTGCGAACAGGCTTTGAAAGATGCAGGTTATACACGCAGCCAGATTGATGAAGTAATACTGGTTGGCGGCTCTACCCGTATTCCAAAAGTTCAGGAAATAGTAGAGAAGTTTTTTGGCAAAAAAGCACATAAAGGAGTTAATCCTGATGAAGTAGTGGCTATTGGCGCTGCCATACAGGGCGCAGTATTAACCGGTGAGGTAAAAGATGTGCTGCTGCTTGATGTAACTCCGCTGAGTCTGGGTATTGAAACGATGGGCGGAGTGATGACCAGGCTGATCGATTCCAATACTACCATCCCCACAAAAAAATCGGAAGTGTTTAGCACGGCTGCCGATAATCAGCCCGGTGTTCAGATTCATGTATTACAGGGCGAAAGGCCGATGTCGGCACAAAATAAAAGCCTGGGCACGTTTAATCTGGATGGAATTCCACCCGCACCACGCGGCGTACCTCAAATTGAAGTAACCTTCGATATTGATGCAAACGGTATCCTGCATGTTACCGCAAAAGATAAAGGCACAGGTAAGGAACAAAAGATACGCATTGAAGCCGGAAGCGGCCTTAGCAAAGAAGAAATTGAAAGGATGAAAAATGAAGCAAAGGCAAATGAAGAAACAGATAAGAAAGAAAAGGAAAAAGTAGAAAAAATAAACCTTGCCGACAGCAACATCTTCCAGTCGGAAAAGCAGCTTAAAGAATATGGTGAAAAAATCCCTGCCGAAAAACGTTCTGCCATAGAAGTTGCCATCACCAAACTGAAAGATGCCCATAAGGCACAGGATCTTGGCCAGATCGATACTGCCCTTGCAGAATTGAATCAGGCTTGGACGGCTGCAAGTGAAGATATGTATAAAGCAACCCAGGCCCAGGGGGGCGAACAGCCGGGTACGGATGCACAGGGCGGTTCTCAACCTCAAAACGAACAGGGGGGTGAAAATGTAACCGATGCCGAATTTGAAGAAGTGAAATAATAAAGCTCCTTTTTAAGGATAAATGAACAACGCCGTATCAAAAGTTATTTTGGTACGGCTTTTTTTTACCCGGAGGAAAAACAGGGTTTAAAAAAATCATCTTTCAGGCAATAATTCTGATAAGATTTCGTTTTAGTACCTGAACCAACCTTCACAACCATGAAAAAACTCCTCATCCTGGCCATATTAGGAGGAATTCTGGCATCCTGCTCCAGATCGGTAACACCCGAACAGGCAGCAAATCATCATTACAAAAAATGCAGATCAGTCCGATAAACGAGTTTTTAATTCTACCCATAACCTGAAAACGCTTACCAGCCACCTGCTTTTAAAAGGCAGTTGAAAGCTAAAAACAAAAACCCCGGGAAACCGGGGCTTTTGCGTATAAAGAGGTGACTGATTACATAATATTCATCGCCTTGGCAAAAGTGGTAACAATAAACGGTAGTACCATAGAAGAATAGCCACCGCCTACAGAATACACGAAAATGAAGGCCCCTATTGAAAGAAGGAAAAGAATCCAGTAAAAAAAAGTAGATTTTTTTGCAGTGGTCATTTTGCTGATGTTTTCGCAAATATAGGGAGGATTCCATTTCATATATACATTGCCGGCCAAATAATTGAGAAACAACCGCCTCCTATTTACTAAATTGCGTTTCCAAAATACCGCTATGATTATTAAGCTGCAGATTGGGTATAAAACTCGTTACGGACAGGAAATGGTTGTTTTGCTCCATGGGAAATCGCGGAAAAAAAATCCCGAAACCAGGCAAATTGTAATGGATTACGATAACGAAACCTGGGTTACCGAAATAGATACGGAAGAACTTTCATTAAAAGGCGCCATTCAATACAGGTACGTATTACGCGATAGCTCGGCTCCTGAGTTATTCGATCATAGCCCGGTGAGGGAAATTCATCCCAAAAAATTAAAGAAAGAACGGATCGTTGTTTTTGATGAATGGCATGAACTTAATTTTCATACTTCGGTATTTAACAGTGAACCTTTTACCGATGTGTTTCATAAACGCCGTACCCGTAAACCGGCAAAAAAAGAAAAAAAAATCAGCCATCTTTTTAAGGTAGAAGCTCCTTACCTCCAGGAAGAAAGAAAAATCTGTATCATCGGCTCTTCTCCCGCCCTGGGCGAATGGGATGAAAAAAAAGTGATTGAAATGGATTTTGAAGATGGCATCTGGACTACAGCCATCAACCTGTATAAAGAAAAATTTCCCATTGCCTATAAATATGTGGTCGTAAATAAAACCACAGGCTATATTACCCAATACGAGCAGGGCGGCAACCGCATTATCGATAAATCACCGGCCAAAGATGAACTTCATTTGCATAGGGCATTTCCATTTTTCGATCAGTCGGTGTGGAGAGGTGCTGGAATCAACCTTCCGGTTTCTGCACTGCGCACGGCAAATTGCTGGGGTGTGGGGGATTTCTCCAGCCTGATTCCACTTATCGACTGGGCACATAAAAACGGAATTAGGATGATCCAGCTTCTCCCCGTAAATGATACCATTGCTACCCACACCATCCGCGATTCTTACCCCTATGCCTCCATTTCTGCTTACGCACTTCATCCGCAATACTTAAATCTGGATAAAGTGGCCAGGGAAGTAGATTACGAGATAGATGATGAAATTTATGAGGAGATAGCACAATTGAATGCATCGCCCACCCTGCAGCATATAGCTGTGGCTAAATTAAAATTGAGGGTGCTTAAGTTGTTGTATCAAAAGCATAAAGAGGAGTTTAAAGAAGACCTTGAGTTTTTCGAATTTTTCAACATCAACCGGGAATGGCTGGTGCCTTATGCCGCCTTTTGTTATTTGCGCGATGTAAACGGATCGGCAAATTGTGCCGATTGGGGTAAATATGAAATTTATAATGAGGAGGAAATTCAGGAACTCGCAGATCCCGGAACTTCACATTATGATGAAATTGCCATTTATTATTTCATTCAGTATCATTTACACCTGCAGTTGCTGGATGCAGTGAATTATGCCAAATTGAAGGGCGTAATATTTAAAGGAGATTTACCGATTGGGGTGGGCAGGCAAAGCGTGGAAACATGGGTAAATCCCGGTCTTTTCCACATGGATATGCAGGCTGGCGCTCCCCCCGATGCATTTGCAGTGAAAGGTCAGAACTGGGAATTCCCAACTTATAACTGGGATGAAATGGCTAAAGATAACTATGCCTGGTGGCGGAACCGGATGCAGCACATGAGTACATATTTTGATGCCATTCGCATAGATCATATTCTTGGTTTTTTCAGAATATGGAGTGTGCCGGAAAAAGCAGTAGAAGGCATTTTAGGGGTGTTTGTACCGGCTTTGCCCTATTCGGAACAGGAACTCCGGCAAAATGGATTATCCGTTTCGGCTGAATATCTTTCACAGCCATTTATAACCGATTACCTTATTGACCAGGTATTTGGCGAAGATGCCGGATGGGCAAGAGAACATGTGTTTGAAAATGGAAAACTGAAAAAAGAATTTTCCTCACAAAGATCCACTGCTCAGTATTTTGAAAAACATCCACAAAAAAAATATCTCAGTCAGGCAATTTTCGATGTGATATCGGATGTGATATTAATAAAAGATGCCGAAGTGGAAGCCTTTTTTCATTTTCGCATTAATATGCACACAACCCGTTTGTTTCAGAGCCTGAACGGGGATCAACAGGAAGTTTTAAAAAGATTGTATCATCAATATTTTTTTAGCCGGCAGGATGAATTGTGGAAATCAGCCGGAGGCAAAAAACTGAATGCGCTTCAGGATAATACCCGTATGCTGTTATGTGCCGAGGATCTGGGCATGGTTCCCGGTTTTGTTGAAAATGTTTTGCAGCAAAGAGAGATTCTTTCACTGGGCGTGCAAAGGATGCCAAAAAAAATTACCGAACGCTTTTCCCTACCTGTGCAGGCTCCTTATTTAAGTGTGATCACCCCTTCAACACACGATACCAGCACCCTCCGCCAATGGTGGGAAGAAGATAAGGATGCCATTCAGTATTTCTACAATCATGTATTAGGCCAGTATGGTATGGCGCCCTATTATTGCGAACCCTGGGTGGCCGTTGAAATTATTAAACAACATCTTCATTCGCCTGCAATGTGGGCGGTATTTCTGATGCAGGATATTCTGGCTATGGATGAAAAACTCAGGATCGAAAATCCGAATGATGAAAGAATAAACATTCCCTCCGATCCTAATCACAATTGGAATTACCGGATGCACATCAGTATTGAAGAACTTTCGGAGGCTCATGATTTTAATACTCTGGTGCAGCATCTCATTAAAAACAGTGGACGCTAATGCCATTGAAACTCGAATACCATCAGTATAACCTTCCTTTTCAGTTCCCGTTTAAAATTTCAAAAGGAGAAAAAACACATCAGCCCGGCCTGGCAGTAAGCCTTTCCTTTATGGGCTTTAAGGGCTATGGCGAAGCGCCCTCCATCAGTTATTATAACATTACTGTGGAACAGATGATTGCCGATCTGGAACGGAAGAAACGGTTTGTAGAACAATTTGCATTTTCAGATCCGGAACGTTATTGGCATTACCTGCATCATTTATATCCTAACAATAATTTTTTGGTTTGTGCATTGGATATGGCCGGATGGGATCTTTTTGGAAAACTGAAGCGAAAACCGCTTTACCAGTTGTGGCAGCTCGATCAACAGAATGTTCCGGCAACGGATTATACCATTGGAATAGATTCCATTGAAAACATGCTGGCAAAAATGAAAAAGAAACCCTGGCCGATTTATAAAATAAAGGTAGGGGTAGAGGGAGATGTGGAAATGGTTGCTGCGCTTCGTAAAGAAAGCGATGCCATATTCAGGGTTGATGCCAATGGCGGATGGAGCCTCAGTGAAGCAATTGAAAAAATTCCATTGCTTGCAGGGATGGGAGTGGAGCTGGTTGAACAACCTCTGGCTAAAGATAATTGGGAAGGGATGGCTGAATTATTTAAGAACTCTCCCTTACCCCTGATCGCAGATGAATCCTGTGTGGACGAGGAGGATGTTGTAAAATGCGCTTCGGTATTTCATGGCATCAACATCAAATTAACCAAGTGCAGCGGAATTACCCCTGCCAGGCGGATGATAAGTGATGCCAGGAACAGGGGATTAAAAGTTATGCTTGGCTGCATGAATGAAACCAGCATCGGATCTGCAGCAATAGCACATCTTGCTCCACTTGCCGATTATATTGATATGGATGGTACGCTGCTGATTACTGAAGATCTCGGCTCAGGGATTTCTTTTGATGAAACAGGGAAAATAATTCTTAGCGATAAACCGGGGCTGGGAATTGATGTGTCTTCGTTTTGATGAAATGATTGCGATTCAAAAAAAAAGAGTCTGCTAATACAGACTCTTTGAAATGTTATCTTATACAGATTTACCAGATTCTCACCCTCAAACTATCGGGGCGGTACATGCTGTCGGTTGGTTGAATATTAAAAGTGGAATAAAATTCATCAACATCCACAAATGGCCCGTTCACCCTGTATTTGGCCGGTGAATGAACATCTGAGAGAAGCCGCATTTTAAGCAGTTCTTCCCTGCTGTGATTAAGCCACCCCAATGCGTAACCGAGAAAATACCGCTGCATGGGGGATAATCCTGCAATTTTTTCATTTTTCTTAAACTGTTCTGTTTTTTTAAAGGCTTCTATGCCTAATAAAATACCTCCCAGGTCGGCAATGTTTTCTCCAAGTGTAGCCTTGCCGTTAATGTGATATCCGGGAACAGGTTCGTAAGCATCAAATTGTTTTACCATTACATCGGCCCTCTTTTTAAATTCTTCTTCATCATTTTTTGTCCACCAGCTTTTAAGATTTCCTTTCTCATCGTATTGCCTTCCTTCATCATCAAAACCGTGGGTAATTTCGTGGCCGATGGTACTTGCACCGGCATATCCATATACGATTGCGTCGTCAAGCTCTTCATCGCGGTATCCGGGAACAGTGAAAATACCGGCAGGCAATACAATTTCGTTATTGCTTGGGTTATAATAGGCATTGTAGGTTTGCGGAGTCATATCCCATTCGGTGCGGTCAACGGGTTTCCCGAGTTTATTGATTTCGTAAATGTGCCAGAATTTGTTGGCATTCATTACATTTTTTGCAAGGCTTTCGGTGCTGATTTCCAATGACGAAAAATCTTTCCATTTGTCGGGATATCCAACCTTGGCGGTGATGGCGGCGAGTTTCGTGTAGGCTTTCTGTTTAGTTGAATCGCTCATCCAGGTCAGTTTTTCTATCCGGTCTTTTAGGGCCGAACGGATCCCTTCCACCAAATCAGTATATCTCTTCTTTGCCGTTTCATTAAAATATTCCTTTACATACAATTGTCCGAGCAATTCCCCCATTGCGCTTTCTTCCATTCTGATAACTCTTTTCCAGCGGGGCTTACGAACTTTTGCACCGGAAAGCAACTTGTAAAAATTGAACGACTCAACGCCATAGGCATCCGGAAGCGCCTCGGAAAGATCCTGGAGTAAATTATATTTCACATATTGTTTCCAGGTTTCGATGGGCGTGCTGTGTAAAGACTGATCGAGCGCTTTAAAGAATTCGGGCTGGCCCACAATTACTGAATCAATATGTTTTACACCAAGCGACGTTAAATAATCCGTCCATTGTATGGAAGGCGCCATCTTTCCCAAATCAGCTATTGCCATTTTGTTGTAATTCTTATAGGGGTCGCGCAGGTCTTCCAGTTTGCGGGAAGCCTGTGCCAACCCGGTTTCCATTTTCAAAATGTTGGTAGCAGATGTTGCTGCTTTCTCCGGATCGTTTCCCGAAAGAACAAGCATGGCAGCAATGTGTTTCAGATAAGCGTTCCTGATGGCTATGGTAGATGAATCCGTTTTAAAATAATATTCTCTTTCGGGTAAGCCAAGCCCGCCCTGCCAAAGGGTGTATCCCATTACATCCGAATTTTTCTGGTCCTGACCTATCCACTCGTTAAACAGGGTGGACGAACCATATTGCTTCAATTCGGAAACAACGGCTATCAGGCTGTTGATGTCTTTAATGGAATCTATTTTTTGAAGGTAACCCGCAATGGGTTTAAGTCCGTTGGCTTCTACAGCGGCCGAATCCATGGCGGAATGCCAAAAATCGCCGATTTTCTGATCGGCACTGCCTTTTGCACCATGATTAGCCTGCGCTTTTTCCGAAATTTCTTTTAGCCGGCGAAGGTTTTCTTCAATAACCAGGTAAGCGATTCCCCAGCTCGACTGCTCCTCAGGAATCGGGTTTTCTTTTATCCACTTTCCGTTTGCAAACATAAAAAAATCGTCTCCGGGTTTTACTGTACTATCTATATGTACAGCAACTACATCGGGTTTTATTTCCTTTTTATCTTCCTTTTTCTGATTGCAGGATGCCATGAAAGCAAAGAGCGCTATGGCTAAAATAGAAGTTCTCATTGAAATATTATTTAGCTTCTAAAGTAAGTAATAATATGTAAGCGTTCGTGTTTTTTTGATGAATGCAGCCCGGGATGAGAAGAAATTTCATGAACATAGCTGTTGTTTGCCCAGATTAGCATTGTGCCTGTAATCGATTAATATACTACTGCTTATATACTTTGGTAAGGTACCCGGAATTTTCGGATTCACTCACTAAAATTTCCGATTTTCGTGGCATGACAGCAGAAAGAGAAGCCAGGCTCACGGGTGTTTTGGAAAAACGCCAGCAGAATATTACCGTTGTTTTGGAAAACGTTTTTGATCCGCATAATATTTCAGCGGTTATGCGCACCTGTGATGCTGTGGGGGTGCAGGATGTTTATGTATTGAATACCGATATCCCCCGTCATAAAAAGTGGGGTGAAAAAAGCAGCTCTTCCGCCGCCAAATGGCTCACCATCCATCAGTTTACAAACATAGATGCCTGTTTTACCGAATTGCGAAAACGATTCGATAAAATTTACCTCACCCATCTTGCCGGCGATTCCCGTTCGCTATATCAATTGAACCTTACCGAATCGGTAGCCCTTGTATTTGGAAATGAACATAGCGGCGTTTCTGATGAATTAATAAGCCGCTGCGATGGAAATTTTATTATTCCGCAGGTAGGCATTATAAAGTCGCTGAATATTTCGGTGGCCTGTGCGGTAAGTTTATATGAAGCATTCCGGCAGAAATCTGCGGCGGGTCATTACCATACGCCTCAACTTAATGCGGAAAATATGGCTATGCTGAAAACAGCCTGGGGGCTGGCGGATGAATAGCCTGGAAAATTAGCTAAAGGTTATTAATTAACTTTAGCGGATGAAAGATTTTTTTCGTTTGTTCCTGATCGTTTTATTTACCGGCATATCGGTTCATGGCTTAGCACAATCAAAGAAACCGCTTACTCATGATGTGTACGACGGATGGAAATCGCTTGGAGAAAGAATCATTTCTAATAATGGAAAATACGTTGGCTATAGCATAAATCCACAAGTGGGCGATGGGGTTCTGTATGTTAAAGCGCTCGTTTCAGAAAAAATTTGGGAGATACCACGGGGATATGATGCAAAATTTTTAAACAGCAGCAATTTTTTGGTTTGCAAAGTAAAGCCGTTTTATGAGCAAACCCGGAATGCCAGAATTAAAAAGAAAACCGGCGATGACTTCCCGGCCGACTCACTTGTTGTACTTGATCTGTTGCATGATTCATTACTTTATATCCCATCTGTTAAATCGTATAAGGTTCCGGAAAAGGAAGGCGACTGGCTGGCCTACCTCACTAATGTACCCAAACCGGATGCTGTGGGTTCTTCCTCAGATTCCTTAAAGCATCTTTCAAAACGGTTGCTTTCCATTGCTGATTCCGTACTAAAAGCAGCTATTGATTCCTCAAAAGGTGAACTAACGGAAAAAGAGCTTTTGAAAGCGCTGCAAAAAGCAGAAAAGGAAATTAAAAAACTTTCGGATGTGGTTTCGGAAGAAAATAATGCGCCTCCTGCTGAACCTGCAAAAGATGCAAAGAAGCATACGCAAACCCTGGTTATAATAAGGCTGAATGATAATGCAGAATGGCGCTTTCCGCATGTGGAAGATTATCTTTTTGATGAACATGGCGCTCATCTGTTATTAAAACAACTCATCCCCAAAGATGATTCCACCGGTAAATCGCAGATTATTCTGGCTTCGCTTCATGCTCCGCGTTTTGATACGATCATGCAGGGGTTTAATTCAGCTTCCGGATTCTGTTTTGATGAAGATGGAAAACAGGTTGCGTTTTTGGCCGAGCGCGACAGCAGCGTAAAAGCCCTTCAAAAATTTTTCAAATTGTGGTATTATCGCGAGGGTACTGATAGCGCAGTGCTCTACGCCGATAGAAACAGTATAGGTATGCCGCTGGGATGGGGCGTAAGCGAATTTGGTAATTTGAGCTTTAGCAAAAACGGTAAGCACCTTTATTTTGGTACAGCCCCTGTTCAGCCGGCAGAAGATACTACGCTTGTTGATTTTGAACTTGCCCGGTTGGATATATGGCATTATAACGATGATTACCTTCAACCATACCAGTTGAAACAGTTGAACCGGGAAGAGAAGCGTTCATACCCTGCCGTTATTAGTTCCGGAAATTCATTTCTTGTACAACTGGGCAATCCCGATATTGAATATATTACCCTGGTTGATGAAGGTAATGCCGATTGGGTTTTAGGTACCAGCACCCGCAATAACCGCATTGCTTCACAATGGGAGGGGCGTACAAAACAATCGGCATATATCATCAGTTGTTTCAATGGTAAGGCCAATCCGGTAATTGAAAATGCTCCCGCAAATTTCTATCCTTCGCCATCCGGGAAATATGTTTATTGGTACGATTACGAAAAGCAGCATTATTTTACTTATGATGTGGCTGAAAGGAAAATCAGAAATGTGAGCAACAAAATTAAAGTGCCGCTTTACAATACCGAATATGATATGCCCGACCTCCCGGATCCGGTTGGGAATATTGGCTGGAGTGAAAATGATGCTTCATTTTTTGTTCGGGATATGTTTGATGTATGGAAACTGGATCCGAAAGCAGCGCTTTCGCCCGTTAACCTTACAAATGGCTATGGAAGAACCAGTCAGATTCAGTTCAATTACCTAAAAACGGACAAGGATAAACGCTTTTTTTCACCCGGAGAAGTTATCTTATTAAAAGGGTTCAATAAAAAGAATAAACAGAGCGGTTTGTACTTTCAGGATGTTGATTCAACAACTGCTCCGCATACCGCCTGCATCGGCCCATACGGTTTGCCTTCTGTATGGAAAGCTAAGGATACCGGTGTTTATATCATTCAGCGAACCGACATCTCATCTTCAGAATTATACCTGAGTGAAAATTTTGAGAAATGGGAACAACTTACCCATATTGCCGATCAGCAGAAACCATACAACTGGTTAACCGTTTCACTTGAAAAATGGAAAATGTTTGATGGAAACATGAGTGAAGGGTTGCTGTATAAACCGGAAAATTTTGACCCCAAAAAGAAATATCCCATCATCTTTTATTTTTATGAAAGGGATGCCGATGGGTTGTACAATTATCGTGCTCCGGCGCCCAGTGCATCCATTATCAATATTCCCTGGTTTGTAAGTAATGGATACCTCGTATTTGATCCGAATATTTATTACAAAACCGGTTATCCCGGCGAAAGCGCTTATAACAGTGTGGTAAGCGCTGCAAAACATTTTTCTAAAATGCCCTGGGTAGATTCTACCCGCATGGGCATACAGGGCCAAAGCTGGGGAGGATATGAAGTGGCTTACCTGGTTACCCGAACCAATATTTTTCGTGCCGCAGGCGCCGGTGCTCCGGTAAGTAATATGACGAGCGCTTATGGAGGAATAAGATGGGGAACTGGATTAAACCGCCAGTTTCAATACGAGAAAACACAAAGCCGGATTGGCGCTACCCTCTGGCAAAACCGGGAAGCTTACATCAGGAATTCTCCATTATTTTTTGCAGATAAAATTAAAACCCCGTTATTGATTATGCACAACGATAATGATGGAGCCGTTCCCTGGTATCAGGGAATAGAATTGTTTACAGCAATGAAGCGGCTTCATAAAAAAGTGTGGCTGCTCCAGTATAATGGTGAGGATCATAATTTGATGGAAAGAAGGAATCGAAAAGATTTATCTGTTCGTCTTGGCCAGTTTTTTGATTATTACCTGAAAGGATCGAAACCCGCAAGCTGGATCATACATGGCCTTCCGGCAACTCAAAAAGGTAAATACTGGGGAATAGATTCGTATTAAAAATGTGAAAATGAAAATTGCCGGTAAAACTTTATACATCTTTGCGGAGTATGTATTAATGAGAAAACCCTTTTAACTTTATAACATGAAACAGGGAAAATTTATTTTGGCATTGCTGATCTTATTCGCTTGTTTGTATTTGCCTTCCTGTACAAACAGTGATGAACGTACAAACAACCAGGATGCGGAAACGGTTGATTCCACTTATTCTGATACCACGGTGAGTTACTTTGAAAAACCCGACAGTACTTTTGAAGTGTTGGGTGTGGATAGCAATTTACTCTGGACGGTAGATGTGGAACATAAAACCCTGAAAAAGCCAAAATCATCTTTGCCACCGGCACTGAATACGGTTATTGGCAGCCTTAATGCCCAGTATCCCGAAATTCAATTAACCAATCCCAAATTAAATCACGATACCCTTGCGTTGCAAATTCCCAACAGCAATTATTTTACCAATCAGATGGGAAGCTCGGGAGCATCACAATATCTTGCACAGGCCATCATCAACCTCACTTCGGTGCCGGGAATAAAATATGTAAAATTGGATTTTGAAATGGGAAGTCATGCTGCACCCGGTATTTGGAGCAAAAAAGATTTTCAGGGTTATATCGTTGTTCAATAATTAAAATGCTGATGAATAAAACACTTTTACTCTGCCTGGCCATATTTTGGGTTACCGCCTTATCGGCGCAAACGAACGATGGAATGAATGCTTTTAATGCCACAACGCTAAGGCACGACATTGCTGTACTTTCATCTGATTCCTTTCAGGGAAGAAAGCCGTTTACCATTGGTGAACAAAAAACACTTTCTTATTTGGTAAAGCGTTATAAAGAGATCGGATTAGAACCTGGAAATAACGGCGCTTATTTGCAGGAAGTGCCCATGGTTGAGCTTACCTGTAATGCCGATCCGGTAATGACTGTTAAAGGTGCCAAAGGATCGTTTACCCTTAAGAGTTATGATGATTATGTGGTTTACTCCGAAAAAGATCAGCCTGAAGTTGAGTTTGACGAAAATGAGCTGGTTTTTGCAGGATATGGCGTAGTGGCTCCGGAATATGGATGGAACGATTATGCCGGCTTGGATGTAAAAGGGAAAGTGGTTTTGGTAAAAGTGAATGACCCCGGTTTTGGTACGGAGGATACCAGTTTGTTTAAAGGACGCACCATGACTTATTACGGCCGCTGGACATATAAATATGAGGAAGCGGCAAGGCAGGGTGCAAAGGGCTGCCTCGTGATTCATAATACGGCTGCTGCAAGCTATCCGTTTTCAGTTGTACAAAACAGCCTGAATACATCTAAGCTTCACCTGGATAACCGGGGAAAAAATGTTTCAAATTGTGATGTGGTTGGCTGGGTATCGGAATCTGCGGCACAAAGGTTACTGGCATTTGCCGGGCAGGATTCTTCGGTACTTGAAAGTGCAAACCATCGCGGGTTTCGGCCCATTCCGTTAGGTATAAATTTATCAACCACTATAAAAATAACTTCCAAATACGATAAAAGTTATAATGTAATTGGGAAGATAACCGGAAGCAAATTTCCGAATGAATACATTGTTTACAGCTCTCATTGGGATCACCTCGGAATTGGAAAACCCGATAATACCGGCGATTCTGTTTATAATGGAGCTTACGATAATGCTTCGGGTACTGCAGGGCTGTTGCAATTGGCAAAGGCTTTCCATTCTATGAATCCAAAGCCGGATCGCAGCATTATTTTTCTTTCGGTTACAGCCGAAGAACAGGGATTATGGGGTTCTGCCTATTATGCCGAAAACCCGGTGTATCCTTTAAAAAACACTTTGGCAAATATGAATACGGATGGGTTGAACCGTTACGGAAAAACAAAAGATATCGTAATTGTTGGTCGTGGGCAATCCGATCTGGAAGATTATCTTATAAATGCTGCAAAAAAAATGAACCGGGTAGTGTCTTTTGAATTACATCCCGAAGCGGGCTCTTATTTCAGATCCGATCATTTTAATTTTGCCAAAAAAGGCGTGCCTGCACTTTATATAAGCCCCGGGGTTGATATTGAAGGGATGGGCGCAGCCTATGGAACGCAGTTGAAAGATAAATACACTGCTGAAAATTATCATCGTCCTTCCGATCAGTTGATTCCTTCATGGACATTTACCGGGGCGATCGACGATTTGAAACTGCTGTTTCTTGTAGGAAAGCAAATTGCAGAAACCAGCGTGTGGCCGGGCTGGAAGCCGGGTTCCGAATTTAAATCGTTAAGGCCCTGAGATGATTCATGTATTGGGTGAGGAAATCAGTTTTCCCCCGGTAACTGAAGCAGATGAAGATGGGCTGCTTGCAATAGGTGGCGATCTCAGTCCGCAACGATTGATTTATGCTTACCAACATGGTATTTTTCCCTGGTATGCCGATTATAGTCCAATTGTATGGTGGTGCCCCGATCCGCGATTTGTGCTGTTTCCACAGGATATCAGGATAAGTAAAAGCATGAACCGGGTAATTGCATCCGGAAAATTTCAATACAGGTATAATACATCGTTTAAAGAAGTGATTGAATGTTGCAGCCGGATGCCAAGAAGGGGTCAGGATGGAACCTGGATTCTCCCTGAAATGATTGCAGCTTACGGTAAACTTCATCAATTGGGATTAGCCATATCAGCAGAAGCCTGGTTGAATACTGAATTGGTTGGCGGGTTGTACGGAATCCGGATGGGAAATGTTTTTTTTGGTGAAAGCATGTTTGCCAAAGAATCAAATGCCAGCAAGTTTGCATTTATCAGCCTGGTAAAACAATTAACGGCAGAAGGGCTGGTTCTAATTGACTGCCAGACTTATACCAGTCATCTGGACTCACTTGGCGCCAAAATGATTCCGCGAAAGTTATTTTGTGAGATTCTTGAAAGGGAAATTGGCATGTAATCTTCTCCGTTATGAAATCTGGCTTAAAGTGCTTTCCTGGTAAATTCGAGTTTGCTGTCGTCTTCAAGATACAGTTGCAGCATATTTTTTGTGAGCCGGTAATCTACGAGTTTATTGTTCAGTAATGTTGAGAAAATATTCCTTATTCTTGTACTGTTGCAAGGTTCAGTATTTTGCATCCCTGATATTTTAATGCGGGAGCCTTTAACCATAATATTTCCTTTTATTTTCCCGCACCCGTCAAAGCCTTCAATTTGTTGTTTTTCTAACTGTATGTACAGGTAGGGTTGTGTTTTATTAAAATCATTTTTATTTAGCGGCTGGTTGTTGATGCTTTGCAATTCCCAAACATCATTTAACTGGTTGTTGTAAAGGTATTGCCCGCAACCGGTGTAGAGACTGTTTCCCAGTTTTACCTGAACAGATTTTTTGAGGTTATCTGTTTCGGAATTTGTGCAACCCTTTTGGCTGATCAAAATATCTAAGCTGGAATCGCCGGTGCTAACCCTGTAAATATTTTCCTCTGTGCCTTCCGTAAACTTGAAAACCGGGATTAACCTCAGGTTATTTCCATCGGCAGAAACAAAAATTATTTCTTTGTCGAAATCCGCATCAAGTTTCCAGTTAACCGGTGCGATACCGGATGCACTCAGGTCGGTACCGGTTTCCCATTTCCGGTTTAATGAATCAGGAAGTCTGGATTTGCGCTGCCCCTCTATCACCTGCGCTGTTTTTACGGTACGGTTATTTGCACAGGAGCACATTATTATTACAGTTAGGAAAACTGCCCCTGTAATATTTAATGAGGGTTTCATGATTAAAGATAAAAAATTGCCCGGGAATCTTTTAATAAGGTTGTATTTTGCAATTACACAATTTAGATTATGAAGAAGATTTTATTGCCATTATGTTTATTAATGGCCGGCTGCAGCAGCCATCTGAGTAAATCGGATACGGATCAAAACCAGCAATGCAATGCGGTTATTCAGGGAAAGCTTTTTTCTTCCACATTTCAGCAAAAAGCGGCCGAATACCGTGCATTGTGTTACCAGGCATACAATATTGCAAGGCTGAGGATCGATCAATATGTTCCGTCCTCCAATAAACCCCTTGCCATCATTACCGATCTTGATGAAACGGCTTTAGACAACAGCCCGTACCAGGTTCGTGAGTGCCTGAATGGAAAAGATTTTGAACCCCAAAGCTGGGCTGAGTGGACGTCGAAAGGAATTGCCGATACCCTTGCCGGTTCGGTAAGCTTTTTCAAATATGCAGCTTCTAAGGGTGTGGAAACATTTTATGTAACCAATCGGGATAAGAAAGATTACCAGGGAACATTAGCAAATCTTAAACGCTATGATTTTCCTTATGCCGATTCCGCACATTTAATCATCAGGCAAAATGTTTCCAGTAAAGAAGTAAGGAGAATGGACATTGCCAAAAATTATGAGATCGCATTGCTGATTGGCGATAACTTATCCGATTTTAGTAAACTATTTGATTCAAAAACAATGGAAGAAAGGAAACAGAATGCCGATTCGGATGCGGCATTATTTGGATACCGGTACATTGTGCTTCCCAATTCAACTTATGGCGATTGGGAATCGGCGCTCTATGGTAAGAAAGGGCTAAGTGTTATGCAGAAAGATTCAATCATCCGGGCAACCGGAATTAAATTTTAAAATCAGTTTTGTCCATAAAAAAATGATATATGTAGAACTTGAAATATAGGGATAAGAAAATTGGCTTAAACGGCGTATTTCACCTCAACATCTCCGGAACAGAGCATTGAGGTTTTTCATGCCTGAAATATTCTGTAACGGATATCCTGACGCAAGTGTTCCGTAGGATGTATCTGCTTAGTTTCCCAGAGTGGGTTACTCATGAACTTGTTGGTTAACACTTTATACGGACACCAATGTATTCGAACCAAAAATCTGTGTTGAAGAAAATTCGGTGAGGGTTTATATTTATTCAGTTTCATACCCCCGGGGCTGCCGCCCCTTGCCCCCAGGTACAAAATATGGATTTTAAAAATTCGAACCAAAAATTTACGCTGAAGAAAATTCAGTGAGGCTTTATATTTATTCAGTTTCATGCATTATTTCTCCCGCCCCCAGGTACAAAATATTCATTTAAAAATTTCGAACCTTGGTAGCCGGTTAAAGTGTTATCCGAAAAGCTCCAATCTATTTCTGTATTAAACTTCATTAAAATTCACAGTATCCCCTTCCTGCCCCTGTTTTTTCCACTTTTTTCCTGATAAAAAAGTGGAGCAAAAAATCAAGGCTTCGGAAAAATGGCTAAAAATTGTCTTTCCCGGCTATTAAAAACGAGTTCCGGCATTAGATAAAACCCCGCAGTGGTACAACTTTTGAACTAATTGCATTACCCAACAGTTGAATATGGCGTTTTTCTTTTCACGCCGTTCAAGCCAATTTTCGTAACGCCATTTTTCCAAGGCCAGTTTATAATATGTTTTTTACCGGACAGTACTAGTTTCGAACCAAAATTTTACACTGAAGAAAATTCAGTGGGGCTTTATATTTATTCAGTTTCATGCCCCCGGGGCTGCCGCCCCGTACCCCCAACTTTAAAATATGGTTTTTAAAAATTCGAACCAAAAATTTGCGCTGAAGAAAATTTAGTGTGGCTTTATATTTATTCAGTTTCAGCAATATTTCTCCCGGGGTTATCACCCCTTACCCCCAGGTACAAAATATGGATTTTAAAAATTCGAACCAAAAATTTACACTGAAGAAAATTCAGTGAGGCTTTATATTTATTCAGTTTCAGCAATATTTCTCCCGGGGTTATCACCCCTTTCCCCCAGGTACAAAATATGGATTTTAAAAATTCGAACCAAAAATTTACACTGAAGAAAATTCAGTGAGGCTTTATATTTATTCAGTTTCACGCTCCGGGGCTACCGCTCTTGCCTTCACGTTCAAATTATAAATGAAAAAAAATGAACAAGTTTTGTCCATAAAAAAATGATATATGTAGAACTTGAAATATAGGGATAAGAAAATTGGCTTAAACGGCGTATTTCACCTCAACATCTCCGGAACAGAGCATTGAGGTTTTTCATGCCTGAAATATTCTGTAACGGATATCCTGGCGCAAGTGTTCCGTAGGATGTGTCTGCTTTATTTCCCAAAGTGGGTTACTCAGGAACTTGTTGGTTAGCACTTTATTCGGTCGCCAATGTTTTAAAATCTTCCATTCATCTCCCAATAAAAAATCCCGCTTTGTGCGGGATTCATATTTACAATTTAAAAGCTTCGGTTGGGATCAAAATTTTCCAACTCTTTGGCTACTGCATTCAGGAAGGTGGCTCCAAGCGCGCCATCTACTATCCGGTGGTCGTAACTCAGGGAAATATACATCATGTGCCGGATGGCAATACTGTCGCCCTGAGGCGTTTCAATAACCACAGGCCGTTTTTTAATTGCACCTACCGCCATAATGGCTACCTGCGGCTGGTTAATGATCGGGGTGCCCATGATGCTGCCAAAAGTGCCTACATTGGTGAGGGTGAAGGTCCCGCCCAGGGTATCATCCGGTTTTAATTTGTTGTTGCGGGCGGCATTAGCCAGGCTGTTCACCTGTTTTGTAAGCCCGGTAAGGTTAAGCTGATCGGCATTTTTAATAACCGGAACTATAAGATTCCCGCTTGGAAGAGCAGTGGCCATTCCGATATTCAGGTCTTTTTTGATGATGATCTTATCGCCTTCTACCGAACTGCTGAGCATCGGATATTTTTTGATGCCCTTTATTACGGCTTCAATAAATAACGGGGTATAAGTTATTTTTTCGCCCTCGCGTTTTTCAAATTCCTTTTTCACTTTTTCGCGCCACATCACCATATTGGTTACATCACACTCTACAAAACTGGTTACATGCGGGCTGGTGGCAACGCTGTCAACCATGTGTTTTGCAATCAGCTTGCGCATACGATCCATTTCAATAATTTCCACATTACCACTGTAAGTTACAGGGGTGGAAGGCGAAGCAACTGCTACTTCCTGTTTGGGTTGTACAGGACTTACTGCAGCCGGCGCACTCTGCTGTGCTGCAGTTATATTTCCGTTTTGCTTATTGGATATATAGTTAAGGATATCTTTTTTACTTACTCTTCCATCCTGACCGGTACCCGGTATTTTTTCAAGTTCACTCATGCTTATACCTTCGCTTGCGGCAATGTTCATCACCAAGGGAGAGTAAAACCTGGCTCCGGAAGACGAAGTGGAAGAGGTATTTTCTGCAACCGGTTTATAGGGTACTTCCTCAATCACTTTTGCTTCTTCATACAGCGTGGCAGCAGGAGCAGCAGGTGCAGGAGTTGATGTAATGGCAGCTTCCGAACCGGTACGGATTCTTGCAATTACCGTACCTATTGGCACCACATCATTTTCATTAAATAAAATTTCTTCCAATACTCCGGCAGCAGTAGAAGGCACTTCACTATCCACCTTGTCTGTAGCAATATCAAGCACCGTTTCATCCTGGGCAATTTTGTCACCTGGTTTTTTGTGCCACTTTAAAATGGTGGCCTCCATGATGCTTTCGCCCAGTTTTGGCATTATTAAATCAACTAAAGCCATAAAAAAGTAAAAATTTATCCGGCAAATGTAAGTAAAATGGAGGGGATGTATTAATCTCCGCTTTCCTCCATCAAAATGACTTCTCTCAACAGGTTAAGGGCATTCATTGCGGTGAGTTCGATGTTTTGCTGCCTTCCGAAACGGAAATGAAATTTTTGAATTAATTGATTTTTTCCAGATCCTGCTGCCACCCATACGGTTCCTACTGGTTTTTCGGCAGTTCCGCCATCCGGACCCATAATTCCGGATACCGCAATGCCATAATCTGCCATCGAAACCTGTAAAAGCCCGTGAAGCATTTCTTTAACCACTTCCCCGCTTACCACTCCATAGGTATTGATGATTTCTTCCGGAACCTTCAGCAGGTTTGTTTTAAAACGGTTACTATAGGTTACCGTGGCGCCTTCAAATACTGCTGATGATCCCGGGTTCCGGGTTATGAGATGGGCAATATACCCTCCGGTGCAGCTTTCGGCAGTGGCCATCATTTTTTTTCTGCTATGCAGCATATCCATCACAATTTTCTCCATAGGAACATCATCCTCACTTACCATTACATCTTTCAGCAGGGTAGTAAGTTCAAGAAATTTGGAGGAGAGCACTTCTTCTGTGGAATAATGTGCTGCATATATAGCGGTAAGGCGTAAACGCACCAGGCTGAAATTAGGTAAATAGGCAAGCCTGATGAAGTTGGGCAGGTTACTTTCAAATTCCATCAGCCTGTCGGCAATCATCGATTCGCCAATGCCAAAAGTTTCCATGGTTTTATGCAATACCATTTGGCCTGTAATTGCGCTTTGAATTTCGGGAAAACCGAATTCCTGCATGATGGTCTTCATTTCGTGCGGAACCCCGGGAAGGCTGATGAAGATGGTTCCGTTTTTTTCAAACCACATTCCCGGCGCTGTACCTGCCGAATTGGGTAATACCCTGCATGTATCGGGCACTTCGGCCTGTTTAATGTTGCGAAGGGTAAGCTCGCGCTTAAAAACTTCGTTCCATAAATACTGAATATGCAAAAGGGTGGGCTGGTGAACCGTCATTTTCCCGCCAAAATATTTGAGCAGAAAGGGTTTGGTAATGTCGTCGGAAGTAGGCCCAAGCCCTCCGGTTAAAATTACCAGCCTGCAGTCGGATGCGGTGTTTAAGGCATCTTCTATATCGCGTTCATTATCACCAACGGCAATGCGGCGCACGACCATGATGCCTAATTTATTGAGTTCCTGTGCAAGCCAGGCACTGTTGGTATCTATCACCTGGCCAATCAATAATTCATCGCCAATGGTTATGATGGAGGCCTTCTGCATCTACTTTGTAAATTTGTTGCAAGTTATGATGAAGATTAAAATTCTCCTCCCGGTTTTGTTGTTTGCATTTACGTTGCCCGTTTCTGCTCAACAGTTAAGCGATAAAATTTCTGCAGCAGTAAAACAGCTTGAAGACGACCCTGTTTTCAGTCATGCCATCCTGGGTATTGAAATAAGGGATGCTTCCTCTGGTAAAATCCTGTTTGCGAAAAACAACCAGAAGGGACTGGTGCCGGCCAGCACACAAAAAATAATTACCGCCGCTGCTTTTCTCGAAAAATATGGAACCGACTTCAGGTTTAATACTTCTTTCAGTTTAATAAAACAGCCCCACGGGAAAAACTGCTTATTTGTAAAAGGTGATTTTGCCCCATGCCCGGGAAGCGACCGTTGGAGAGATACAAAACCCGCTTTTATTTTTACCCGCTTATTGGAAGCATTGCGGGAAAAGGGAATCCAAAAGATAGATTCCGTGTTTATCGAAAATCCCAATCCGGGAAAATATCTTTCTCCAAAATGGATATGGGAAGATATGGGCAACTATTATGGCGCTACTTCCGAAAAGCTGAACTGGAAAGAAAATCAGTTTGCGATCCACCTCCGGTCGGCCTCAAAGCCCGGCCTTCCTGTAAAAATCCTTAACCACGAAGGACCCGAAAACCTTAAGCTGGTTTCTGAATTAATTACCGGCGAAAAGGGCAGTGGCGACCAGGCCTATGTTTTTCATTCGCCCACCGACAGCATCACTTATATACGCGGAACCATCCCGCCCAATGAAAATGATTTTGTGATCTATGCTTCGGCTTTTGGGCCAGTGGCTTTTTATTCCGATCTGAAGAAAGAATCTCCCTCAGTTTTTGGCAATGCCGCATTAAGATTGATTCAGGATGAAGGTTTAACGGGAAAGAAAGAATTGCTTTTTGTGCAGGAATCACCATCTGCCGATAGTCTCGTTTATTGGTTTCTGAAAAAAAGCCTGAACCTGTATGGCGAATGTTTTTTACAAAAATTGGGAAACGGAAACAGGAACCAGGGCATCGATTCTGTGTTTTCTATTATCGGCAGCAATGAGGTTGATGTTAGTGGCATGAAAATATATGATGGAAGCGGGCTTGCTCCCGAAAACAGGGTTTCACCGGCCATGCTGGTTTCGGTGATGATGTTTGCCCGGAAACAAAGCTGGTGGCCGGAATTTTACAGTGCGCTTCCTGTTATTAACAATATGCACATGAAGGATGGATATATTACCGGATACCGTTGTTTTGCCGGAGTGCATAAGAACAGCCAGGGTAAAGAATTTGTATTTGCGCTGATGGCGAATAACTACAATGCCACCTCTGCAGCAGCAAGGCAAAAATTATGGGCTTTACTTGATTTGCTAAAATGATTATTTCCCCGTCATTCCATCCACGCTGATTCTTCCGGGGCCAAGAAGCAGGATTGCAAAAAACAGGGCTAAATACAAAGCAGGCAAATCTCCGCTTTTTTCGAAAACATTTCCTCCTTTGGTAATGAAAACAATATAACCCATATTGATGATGATGGGAACACAGGCAATGCGGGTAAATAACCCGAGTACAACAAATAAGGCACAGAAAAACTCTGCAAAAATTACCAGTACAGTGGTAGTTACAGATCCCATCCCCAAAAAAGAAGGAATATACTGGGTGGTTTTCTCAAATTCCACAAGTTTGTGGTAGCCATGGCTCATTAACAGAATGCCCCCAACAATACGGAGAATGAGCATCCCGGTATTGAACGCTCCTGCAGAATATTTGGTTGAAGTAAGCTTTTTCATATTTTTCTTTAAGGTTTGAGAACAGGATTAAGGGTATTTACTGTAAAGTAAAGGTTTTTGATTTACCAATCCTTTAACAGCCAATTAAAAATAGTTTCTTTTTGTTTACATACACGATTAATTTATCCTTTATTCCAAAAGAGGATCTGCATTTTTTTTAATCCTCTGTAAATTTGCTACGGAATACAATTAACCCAACATGATTCGAAAATTAACCGGCTCGCTGATTTTGTGCCTTGTCAGTTTTATTTCTTTTTCTCAACCCACTCATGCGGTTACCGATCCCCTGAAGCAGTATAAAATTGTACAGGAGTATATCATGCAGGAAGAATATGCCCTGGCTTATCCGCTTTTAAAAGAGCTGCGCGATCAATATCCTGCCAATACAGCATCCAGCCATTCTTACCTCAACGATGATATTACTTATTATTATTTACTCTGCGAACTGAAAATGCAATTTGAAACCGCAGAAGCCGATGCCGAAAAGTATATCAATACGGTTAATAATACGGCCAGAACACAAATGCTTGCGTTTAATCTTGCACATTATTATTTCCTGTACGATAACTATAAAAAAACCATCGAGTACTACGACCTTGCCGGCTACGAAAACCTGACAAACGACCAGATTGCGGATGCAAAATTTGAAAAGGCTTACGGGTATTTTAACCTGAAACAATTTGCTTCTGCCAAACCGTTGTTTGATGAAGTGCACCAGTTGCCAAATCACAAATATTTTATTCCGGCAAATTATTATTACGGGTTTATAGCCTATAAAAACCGGCAGTACGATGATGCCCTAAAGGCGTTTAAGCTGGTGGAAACAAGGCCCGAATATAAAGGCGTAGTGCCTTATTACATTGCCGAGATCTATTATTTCCAGGGGAAAAAAGAGGAAGCACTTAATTATGGGGAAAGCGTGCTTAAGCATGGCAACACTTTATATTACGATCAGCAACTGCGGCTGCTTACCGGCCAGTTATATTTCGAAAAACAACAGTTTTCAAAAGCGCTTCCCCTGCTGGAAGGATATGTAAATGCTGCACCAAAGGTTTCTAAAGAAGTACTGTACGAATTAAGCTATGCATATTATAAGGAGAACCAGTTGGATAAAGCAATGGAGGGTTTTAAACAACTAAGCAGCGAAAAAGATTCGATGGGGCAGAACAGCATGTATATTCTTGGAGATCTCTACCTCCGGACCAACCAGAAAGCAAATGCCAGGAATGCGTTTCAATACAGCGCCTACAACGGAAGCAATAAAAAGCAACAGCAAATCTCCAGGTTTAATTATGCGAAGCTTTCGTACGAACTCGGTTACCAGGATGTGGCGCTTACTGAAATGAAGAATTATCTCCGCGATTATCCGCAATCAGAAAACGCTTCCGAAGGAAAGGAAATCTTAGTTAATCTTTTGGCAAACAGCAATAATTTTTCTGAAGCCCTGAGCTTGTACGAATCATTTGATATGCCTACAGCGGCCATGAAAGTGGTGTACCCGCGAATTTTATACGGAAGGGCAATTGAATATCTGAATGAAGCTCAGCTCGATCGTGCGGATGGGTTATTGTGGAAAACCCTTTCATCAAACCCCTCTGCCGGACTCGCCGCCTTTGCACAATTTTGGAGAGGCGAAATTGCATACAGGCAACAACGTTACGATGATGCCATCCGTTTTTTAAACCTTTACCTGCAGGCTTCTCCGGGAACCAGGGGAGAAGCTAATCCCGCAAATGCCCGGTACGATTTGGGATACTCATGGTTCCAAAAAGAAAATTATGCCCAGGCACAAAAATATTTTGAGCAGGTAACCACAAAGGTTAGCAGTACATCGCCAACCATTGAGCAGGACGCTTATCTGAGAACAGCCGATTGCTATTACATGCAAAAAAATTACAGTAAGGCATCCGCAATGTACAATCAGGTAATAGATAACGCATTGCCACAATCCGATTACGCCATGTTGCAAAAAGGGATGATAGCAGGGATATCAAACAGCGCAGAAAAAATAAATATCCTGAATAAAATTACCCGCCAGTATCCAAATTCCAAATTGCTGAATGATGTGAATATGGAAATTGCCCAAACCTATATTGCCGATCAGAAATTTCCTGATGCGATTCCTTATCTCAGCAAGATCATCAATGCTACGGATGCCACCGGCTTAAAACCAATGGCCTATCTTAAAACCGGGCTTTCATATTACAACAGCAACAACAATAAGAATGCGCTTCAAACTTATAAAACACTCATTCAGAAATATCCTCAAAGTCCTGAAGCCGCAGAAGCTACCTCCATCATCCGGGATATTTATGTAGAAGAAGGAAGGCCGGATGAGTATGTGGCCCTGATGCGGGAAAATGGAGTTAATGTTTCGGTATCGGAAGCGGATTCATTGAGTTTTACCGCTGCCATGCTGAAGTACAATAATGGCGATTGCAATGTTTCCATCCAAAGTTTTCAAAACTACCTGAAAGGATATCCGGAAGGTGCTTATGCTACCGAAGCGCATTTCCATTTGGGAGAATGTTTTCAGAAGAATAAACAGTGGAACGAGGCGCTTGCCGAATATACAAATGTGAGCCGGAAAGGAGTGGGCGTATTTTTTGAAAAGGCAACACTGGAAGCTGCCAGGATCAATTATTTTGAACTGAAAGATTATGCTGCGGCAAAAGCTTATTTTAATGCATTAGTGGAAAATGGAGCAAATGCCGAAAATACCCTTGAAGCGTTGCGCGGCCTTGTTCGAAGCTATTACCAGCTAAAAGATTACAGTACGGCTAATGATGCCGCAAAAGAGTTATTGGCAAGAAAAGGAATCAGTACAGATGATAAGGCCATTGCATCGCTGGTGCTGGGAAAATCGCAACAACTGGCAAATGATTGCCCGGCTGCCATCATCTCATTTAAGGCGGTGGCGGCAGTAAATAAATCTTCATGGGGCTCTGAAGCCCGGTACGAAATTGCGCATTGCTACTTCGATATGACAAATTATTCCGCATCGGAAAAAGCAGCGATGACGGTAATTAAGGAAACCGGCACCGATTTCTGGATCACCAAATCGTATATTTTGCTAGGCGATATTTTTATGCAGCAAAAGGATTATTTTAATGCAAAAGCGACGTATGAAAGCGTGGCCAATAACGCTTCTGTTGCCGAACTGAAAACTGAAGCAAAGCAGAAGTTAGATAGCGCCATTGCTGAAGAAAAACAACAATCTAAAATCGCCGACTGATAAACACAAGTGAAATGAAAAAATTCCCTCAACATATTTTTCCTGTAATTGTTCTTCTTGTGCTGGCCATTTCTGCCAGTGCACAAAGAGACAGTTCAAGACAGTCCATAAACATCACTACGGCGTTTAAACCCGTTTTGCGAAATGCGGTTAAGGTAAACCTTTCCGGCTCGCAAATGCTTTCCGATAGTGTGGCTTCGGTTCGTCCTTATGTGATTCCCTCGCAGAATTTGTTTTATTCGTACCAGCCGGTGGCGGTGAAACCCCTGGCCATTCAGCAGGATACCACTCTTTACCTGGGCAACCGCAATTATGTGAAAGCAGGCTTTGGGAATCTCCTTACGCCTTATGCCGAGGCGGGCTTGAGTTTTGGCGATGGTAAAACCGGTTTGGTGAATTTATATGGAAGGTATATTTCTTCAAAAGGAAAAATTGAACATCAGAAATACAGCTTTTTTGATGCCAAAGCAACCGGAAGTTATTTTACGGATAAGCTTGAAATTGGCGGCGCAGTATCCATGATGCAGCACGATTATAAGTTGTACGGATACGATCATACGCTTTATAATTATAACAGGAAACAGGTAAGGCAACTGCTCCAGGATCTGAACATGAAAGCTTTTGTGAGAAACATCACACTGAACGATTTTCAGTTGCGGTATAACCCTTCAATTGAAGTGGATTTATTCAGCAATCGGGATAAGTTGTATGAAACCGGCTTTGTGGTTAACCTGCCTGTGGAAAAAAGATTTGGTGATAATTTCGCTTTGAAGGTTGCAGCAAGGGCTGATCTAACGTATTTTAATACCCGAAATCTTGGCGCACTGGATACCAGCTTCAGCAACAATATATTTCAACTTCAACCAGATTTCACCTACCATTCTCCAATCCTGAACATCAATGCCGGGGTAACGCCAACCTGGTATGGAAGCAGCCTTAAAGTGTTGCCAAACCTGTTTGCCGAAGCTGAAATTAAGGAAGATGTACTGATGATCCAGGCCGGATGGGTTGGGCAATACGTAAAAAATACCTACAGCCATTTAGCCGCCATTAATCCTTACCTGGCTATGCAAAATGGCCAGACAAACACCATTGAAACAGAATATTACGGCGGTATAAAAATGAATCTCGGTAAGCATTTTAAGCTCAATGCCAAAGCCGGACTTGTACATTTCGATAACCTGGCGCTGTTTATTAATGATACCCTTACCGATGGCAAAGCTTTTAATGTGGTATATGAACCTACTGCAAATAATTTCAGGATTAAGGGCGATATCAGTTATATCCTAAAAGATAAGTTCAGTGCAAATGCCGGTATTACCTTTAACGGATACACCGGCCTGAAAGTAAATGCACGGGCATGGCATACACTTCCTGTTGAACTAAACAGCGCTGTGCGCTGGTGGGCTTTTAACCAGGTGCTGTTAAAGGCCGACTTTCTTTTCTTTGCAGGAAGTTATTATCTGGATAAAGGAAATATATCCGACAGATCGAAACCCGGTGCAGATTTAAGCGCGGGTGCTGAATTTAAAATAAACCGGCAATTCAGCGCATGGCTCGATGTAAATAATATTTTCAACAATAAATATGAGCGCTGGCATCAATATGAAGTGTATGGATTAAATTTACTCGGTGGAATACGGTTTAATTTTTAAGCGATGAACAGCACCGAAGAATTATTGGAAATTTATTTGTTGAAATACAGGCGTTGCCCCATTTTGCACGTTGGCACCCTTCAGTTGCAGGATACTCCGGCTTCAGCATCAATGGCAGAACGGGTTATATATCCACCCGGGCAAACCGTAAAACTGGTTCCGGATGTTTCAGATAATACCGATCTGGTGCAGTTTATTGCCGATAGGAGAGAAGTTACAACCGATAAGGTTCTGCATGATCTTTCTTCCTTCTCAAAAGAACTTAAATTCTTGTTTGGAAAAGAAGAGAAAGTGATGCCTTCCATTGGAAAGTTTTTTATTTCGGATGACGGATATCTTGATTTTTATCCCTCTGAAAAAACATTCCAGTCCCAACCACCGGTACAAGCGGAATGGGTGATCCATCCGGAAGCATCTCACCAGATGCAGGTGGGCGACAGAGAGATGAACTCAATTGAAATGACCGCGCTGTTAAACGACCGGGATAAAGCCCGAAGGCAATGGTGGTGGGTAGCGCCTTTGCTTATTGCACTGATTGCTGCAGGTATTGCCGGTTATTATTTTGCAAATCCGCATCCATCCATTACGGGAGGAAATGCAACGCCCATATCCATCAAACCTGCACCAAATACTTACAGCGCCGAATGATAAATGGCTAAACCGCCAGATTCCTTTTCTTTGCATTTATAGATGGTTATGCTGAAAAATTCACAATGTCCTTCCTGTGGCGGTTCCAACGTATCTTTTTGCTTTAATTGCATTGATCACAGTGTGAGCCTGCAGGAGTTTGCAATATGGGCTTGCAATGATTGTACGCTACGGTTTACAAAAGATGCTCCGGGGCAGAATGAGATTACCGGTTATTATCGTTCGGAAGCCTATGTTTCGCATACCGATTCTCAAAAAGGGCTGATCAACCGGATTTATCATGTGGTGCGAAACTTTACCATGCAAAATAAGCGCAGGCTGGTAAAAAAAGTTGCACAAAAATACACAGGCAGCCTGCTGGATATTGGTGCAGGTACAGGCAGTTTTTTAAAAACGATGAAAGATGCCGGGTGGGAGGTATTGGGTTTGGAACCTGATGATGAAACCCGGGAACGCGCCAGCCAGCTTCATCAGCTTCAACTACTTCCTTCCGAATCTTTATTCAACGTTCAGCAGAAATACGATGTAATAACCATGTGGCATGTGCTTGAGCATGTGCACCAGTTGCATGAATACCTGGCAAAGATTGAGTCTCTATTGTTTCCGGGGGGAACTTTGATTATTGCAGTACCTAATTACACTTCCTTCGATGGAAGACATTATCGGCAAGATTGGGCTGCTTATGATGTGCCCCGGCACCTTTATCATTTTAGCCCGAAAGCTATGAAGAGATTGCTCTCCACTCATGGAATGATGATTGAGGATCATAAACCCATGTGGTTTGATGCATTCTATGTTTCTATGCTTACGGAAAAGTATAAACGCCGTTTCTTAGGGCTTATAAGGGCAATGCTAACCGGCGCAATTTCCAATATACCGGCAATTTTTGATCCCCGGAAATGCAGTTCGGTTATTTATATTGTAAAAAAAGAAAGCAACAGGAGTTAATTAAGCTGAACTTCATATAGTTTTGGCCATCTTTTCCCGGTAATAAAGAGCATGTTCCGGCTGCTGTCGTAAGCAATGCCGTTCAGCACATCGGTGCGTTCTGTCTGCTCCATTTCCGGTAACAGCCCTTTAAAATTGAGGATGCCTACAACATGGCCGCTTTCGGGGTCAATTTTCACAATGATATCCGTTTGATATACATTGGCAAAAACATAGCCGTTGATATATTCCAACTCATTCAGGTCATCTACGGGTCCGCGGTTGCTCTCCACGCCAATGCTGTTTTTTATTTTGAAAGTTTCCGGATCTACAAAATATATGTTTGAACTTCCATCGCTGATGATGAGATCGGTTCCGTTGTTGGTAATTCCCCATCCTTCGTAAGGCCAGGAAAATGTTTTAACGGGTTTACTGATGTCGTTCTGGTTATAAACATACACAAGGTGACTTTGCCAGGTAAGCTGGTAAATTTTATCTTTAAACACGGTAATGCCTTCACCGAATATTTTATTGGTACCCATGATGTGTTTTTGTTCTACCCGGCCGGTTTTCCAATCGGTGATTCGGATAGAGGATTGCTCAAAATCTCCGGTTCCTTCATACATTTTTCCATTAACATACTGAAGCCCCTGGGTGTAGGCTCCGGTATCGTGGGGGTGTTGTGCCAAAATGGTATGGGGAATGTTTACCGGCTCAGGAATTCCCTGCCCCGCATTTTTTGGAACGGGCAGGGAGGGGTCGTGATCGGGGCCATTTCCATTGCAGGCAAAGAAGGAGGCGGCCAGTACAATTAGCGCAATTTTCTTCATTTATTGATTTTCAATGGGTAAAATTAGGATATGCTTAAAAAAAAGGCTAAAAATTTACTGAAATAAGTTTCCTAAAGTTTGCAATCCACAAAACTGGAAATTATATTTGTTATTACCTCTGAGCCCCCTATTCCCTTTTTATTTCTCAAATTGGTAATGCCGGGCTGCTTCCAATGTATCCTTAACCATTATTGTCCAATCCTCTGTTTAGCTGAGACCCAAATCTTAGAAAGATCATTTTTTAATTCTTTTTCGTTAAAAAATGAAACTTTTCCTCGGCATCCTGGTTGCAACAACCTTAAGTTTTCAGGCAAATGCACAACGCGAATGTGCTTCAACGGTTAATCATAATTACCGCTATAATAATCTGGCAAAGGGCAATAGCCTAAAGCCGATGGGCCATAGCCGCGATACCGTTTCTAATGAAATTATTACCATCCCGGTGGTGGTTCATGTGTTGTATAATAAAGCGGCTGAAAACATCAGTGATGATCAGATTCTTTCTCAGATAGAAGTATTAAATAACGATTACCGCAGGTTGAATGCGGATACCTTAAACACTCCGGAAGCATTTAAACCGGTAGCCGCCGATACCCGGATCATGTTTTGTCTTGCAAAAGTTGCACCTGATGGCCGCCAAACTACCGGCATCGTTCGCAAACATACCAACAATACGTATTTTATGCTGGACGACGGAATGAAATTTGATGCTGCCGGTGGCGCTGATGCTTGGGATGCTTCTAAATACCTCAACATCTGGGTTTGTTCTATGATGGGCAGAAGTCTTGGCTATTCTTCCCTGCCCGGCGACCCCGCTGAAGTTGACGGTGTGGTGATTAATTACGATGTTTTCGGATCGCGCGGAAACTTGCGCGTACCATATACCTTAGGCCGTACCGCAACACATGAAGTTGGGCACTGGCTGGGATTAAAACATATCTGGGGCGATTCTAACTGTGGTTCGGATGATGTAGATGATACCCCAACCCAATCAAGCTATAATTACAATTGCCCCAGTTTTCCCAAAATGAGCAGTTGCTCTCCCAATGCAAATGGGGATATGTTTATGAACTATATGGATCTTACCAACGATGTTTGCATGAATATCTTTACCCAGGGTCAAAAACAAAGAATGCGTTCTTTGTTTGCTCTTGGTAACGTAAGAAACAGTTTTCTGAATTCTTTTGCCTGCGATCCCGGCCAGGCAAGCGGTGGACCCCTGCCCACCGACACGAATACTGATACTGCTGCGATTGCCGAAACCCAGGGTGCTTTTTCTGTATTCCCTAACCCGGCAATAAATTCGGTTACGGTAACGCCTACGGGAAATTTTGCCCTGTCGAATAAAACGATTGTTGTGTATAATATGACCGGTAAGATTGTGCTTACACACAAATTTTATTTTAATACCGAAAAAATTAATGTAGCCGCTCTGCCTGCCGGTGTTTATATCATGGCCTGCGGCGAAGGAAAAGACCGCATAAAAGTTAAGCTGGTAAAATTGTAAACTGTTTAACGATTTACCGGGGATGTTCGGATTATATTTGTGGTAAATTTAACCACTCCATGAAAAGAACCATTCTTATTTTTTCTGCATTCCTGTTTTGTTATACCGTTTCGGCGCAGCATCTGCTCAACAGAATTAAAAAGGAAGTTTCAAAAGACAGTTCTGGTGTACTTTCCGGGCTTGGTAAATCTGTTGGAGGTGAGGGAAATCTCAGTAACCAGGAAATTATTAAAGGCCTGAAAGAAGCTTTGAAGGTAGGTACCGACAGCAGCATTTTTCATTTATCTAAACTCGATGGTTTTTTTGCCGATGCAGCCATCAAAATTCTTATGCCGCCTGAAGCAAAAAAGGTGGAAAGCACTTTGCGAAACTTTGGTATGGGGCAGTTGGTTGATAAAGCCATATTATCGATGAACCGCGCTGCAGAAGATGCGGCATCGGGTGTTTCAGGAATCTTCACCGATGCGATTATGCAAATGAGCATTACTGACGGACTTTCCATTTTACGCGGTGGCGATCATGCCGCTACCGATTATTTAAAGAAGGTTACTTCCACGGAACTGATGAACAAAATGGCGCCTGTTATCAAGACTTCTCTTGATAAGGTGAATGCAACGGAATATTGGAAGGATGTATTTTCTGCGTACAACAGGTTTTCTTCAAGTAAAATAAATACAGACCTTACAGCGTATGTTACCGAAAAGGCAATGGATGGTATTTTCTATTCTGTGGCTCAGGAAGAGCAGAAGATCAGAAAAGATCCAATGGCCAGGGTTACCGATCTGCTTAAGAAGGTTTTTGCACAGTAACCTTAGTTTGTTGTTGTGAAGTGAACGATTTGTGCCAATACTTTCTCTCTCACCCATTACATGAATTTGCATAACTGGCGCAGGAGTTCCCGCTTGCGGGGGCACTTGTGGAAATTAAATTAACCCTGATTGTATCAGGAGCACAAGACCAGAGGAAGGGGGCGCAGGGTTTGCTCAATTGAGTATTGATAATGCTAATTTCCCAATATAATCGGGGCAATAATAGCAAAATACAAGTGTTTATAAGGATCACTTGTGCCAGAGATGGTGCTGATCTGTTTATCCGTTAGCCAATCTGTGCGCCAATATTATTTTTAAATGTCGATCGCTTCACCATAAGCAACCGCAGTGGCTTCTTTAATGGCCTCACTCATGGTAGGATGCGGGTGAACGGAATTTAATATCTCGTGGCCGGTGGTTTCCAGTTTTCTGGCCACCACAACTTCAGCAATCATTTCAGTTACGTTCATGCCAATCATGTGGCATCCTAAAAATTCTCCGTATTTGGCATCAAAAACTACTTTTACAAACCCTTCTGTGGCGCCGGATGCGCTGGCTTTTCCACTGGCCATAAAAGGAAATTTGCCAACCTTCACTTCATAACCTGCATCCTTAGCCGCTTTTTCGGTATAACCTACCGATGCAACTTCGGGGCTGCAATAAGTGCAACCCGGAATATTATTATAATCTAGTACATCAGGTTTATGTCCGCTCAAATGTTCGGCTGCGTTAATTCCTTCTTTTGATGCAACATGGGCAAGCGCCTGACCCGGAGTGCAATCGCCAATGGCGTAAACGCCCGGCACATTGGTTTGCTGGTACTGATCTACAACGATCTTTCCCTTTTCGGTTTTTATGCCCAATTGTTCAAGCCCGATATTTTCGATGTTGGCTACCACACCCACAGCGCTCAACAGAATATCGGCTTCCAGTATTTTTTCACCGGCGGCTGTTTTAACCGTAGCCTTTACACCCGAACCGGAAGTATCTACTTTAGTAACCTCGCTGTTTGTCATAATTTCCATTCCCTGGCGCTTAAATTGCTTTTCCAGTTCTTTACTGATTTCCTCATCCTCCACGGGTACAAGCCTGGGCATAAACTCAACCATGGTAACTTTTGTACCTAAACTATTATAAAAGTAGGCGAACTCCGAACCGATGGCTCCGCTTCCGCAAATGATCATTGTTTTTGGTTGAATGGAAAGCGACATTGCTTCGCGGTAGCCGATTATTTTTTTACCGTCGATTGGCATAGCAGGCAATTGCCTTGCGCGGCCGCCTGTGGCAATAATGATGTTTTTCGCTTCAACCACCTGCTTATTGTTATCGGCGCCGGTTACTTCAATTTTATTGGCCGAAATCAGTTTACCAAAACCCATAATCACATCAATCTTATTTTTCTTCATCAGGAACTGAACGCCCTTGCTCATTTTATCGGCAACGCCTCTGCTGCGTTTTACCACTGCATCAAAATTTGCGGTGGGATTGCTGAGGTTGATGCCGTATTTTTCGGCATGTTTTGCATATTCAAAAACCTGCGCACTTTTCAGCAGCGCCTTAGTGGGAATGCAACCCCAGTTAAGGCAGATGCCGCCAAGGCTTTCTTTTTCAATAATCGCTACTTTTTTGCCAAGCTGGCTTGCGCGGATTGCTGCGGGATAACCACCGGGGCCACTACCCAATACTATTACATCGTATGCCATAAAGATTTGTTTGATCTGAGATGCGCAAAATTAACCGTTAAAGGCAGATTCTCCAAAAGCCCATATTAAAGTTTTCGATTATTAAGGGCTGTTTATTTTTTACTGGCCGCCTGCTGGCGTTCATCCTTTTCTCTCTGCTCCGAAATGATTTTCAGCGATTTGATGCTTACATTCAGCTCGAAGCCAATGAGCAGGGCAAGGGAATTGATATAAATGAGCACCATCACCATCATGATGGTACCAATGGAACCGTAAAGCACGTTGTACCTGCCAAAATTATCTACAAAAATGGCAAACCCAAGCGAGGCAAAGATGCTCAGGGTAGTGGCAAGTATGGTGCCCGGAGAAGTTATTTTCCATCGCTTTTCCACGGCAGGTGCATACCGGAAAATAAAACCGATCACATAAAAAAGCAGAAGAATGATCAGCACCCACCGGGAGTATCCGAATATGGCCCGCCAGTTGCTGCTTTTTATTAAAAGTTTTACCAGCGCCCCCTGCGATATGAGCAATACCAGGTAAACCAATAATAAAGCAAAGAGTAACATGGTCAGCTTTATGGCCATCCATCTCTGAACGATTCCTTTTCTCTTTACAAAGCCGATATATTTTTTGTTGAACGAACGCATCAGCCCCATCATGGCGCTGGATGCAAAAAACAGGGAGAACAATAAGCTGAACGACAACAAACCAATCCGGGAATCAAAAATAAAAGAATCCACAAATTTGATTACCTCCTTATTGTAAACGGGGGAGGGGATGATATCAAAGATCAGGGAATGTAATTGTATCTGTATGTTGTGTTTTGATAAGAACGGAAGGTTGGGTATCAGGGTAAAAATAAAGAGCAGGGCAGGCGGTATGGAGAGGATGAAGTTGTAGGAAATTGCCGCAGCCCTTTCAAAGAAGCCGTAAGTTCTCAATTGCCGGTACAAAAACCTGAGTACATCATACAGCGGCACACCTTCAAAACCCGGCAGGTGAAGCCGTTTTGTTTTATTTAATAAAAAGCCAACCGGCCCCTTCGTTAATATGATGCGGGTGAGTTTGATCAAAATGATTATCTGCTGTTGTTTTGCCGCGAGTTCATGAGGCTGTCGAGCGCCTTCTGGTAATCTCTTGCAAATTTCAGGTGTTCCTGGTATGTTGATGAAAAATTGTGATACCCGTCAAGCGTTGGTTTGGCTGCAAAAAAGAGGTAATTTGTTTCGGGTGCATTTAATACAGCATCAATGGTATTGATGGATGGCGTACAAATAGGGCCTGGCGGAAGCCCGGTATTCCGGTAAGTATTATATGGAGATGGGAAGTTAAGGTGTACGTACCTGATCCGCTTTAACCCGAAATCGCGCATGGCGTACTTCACCGTAGGGTCGGCTTCAAGCCTCATTCCTTTTTTCAGCCTGTTTAAATATACGCTTGCTATAAGTCCTTTATCTTCCTGTTTGTTGCTTTCTTCTTCCACAATTGAAGCAAGGGTATATACCTGTTCTTTTGAGAGGCCTTTTGCTTCAGCCTTTTTTATGCGTTCGCCTTCCCAGAAAATATCACATTGCTGATGAAGCCTGCTGAAAATATTTTTTACCGTACTGTTCCACCAAAACTGGTAAGTGTTTGGGATCACCATGCTGAGAACGGTGTTGGTATCGAGCTGGTATTTGCTGAGGGAGTCGTTGTTCAGCAGGAAATCGATAACCGATGTGGAGTCTGTTTCAAACAGCCTTCCAATTTTCCCGGCAAGGTCTTCTTTGGTTCTGAGTTTATTGATGATCAGCCTTACCGGTTCCTGCCTGCCGCCTTTAAACATTTTTAAAAGTTGGAAAACGCTCATTCCTTTTTTAATGGCATACTTTCCCGCTTTTATGTTGTTGTTGTATTTTGTTTTTTTTGCAAGATGGTGAAAGAAGAATGTGGAGCCGATGATGTGCTGTTCGGCCAGGTTATGTTTTACGGTTTGGAAATCATCGCCGGTTCTGATGTAGAAATATCCTCCTTCCGGAACCTTCACTACCGGCCCGAATATCTGCCATGCAGAATAAACGCCAATGCCGGCAATAATGAGGAAGATAACAATGAGAACTTTTTTCACTACCCGAATTTTTTGAAGGCAATTTAAAAGAAAAACCCCGCCTGTTCAGCGAGGTTTATCAAAACATATTTGAAGATTATTTTTTGTTGCTGTCCAAAGGCATGGGAACTGTATTGGAAGGTGTGGCTGCGGGCTGTTGTTTAACCCCTTTGGTAGAGATGTTTTGCAAAAGGTCTTCGCCGGAAGCATCAGTGTTTTTTGGAATAAAAACGGTGGAAATGATGCAAAAAAATCCTACAATTCCTGCAAATATCCAGGTTCCTTTTTCAAGCGCATCTGTGGTTTGTTTCACCCCCATAATCTGGTTTCCAAAGCCTCCGAAAGTACCCGATAAACCGCCCCCCTTTGGGTTTTGGATCAATACAATTAACCCAAGAATAAGGGAGGTAAGAATAATGATAACGGCAAATAAAATTAACATCTGTGAATCGTTTAAGCCAGATCTGCTCCAGGCAACAATCCGGCAATTTTGGCTGCAAAGTAAGCGCTTTTCGCAGGATTTAGCAAACTTAATTTCTCATAAATTTCGATGGCTTTGCGTGTTTTACCCTGTGTTATACAGGCTTCTGCCATCGATTCGGTGATCACATCCTGCTCCAGGTTGCTTTTTTCAGCCATGATTTCCACCTTTTTATCGAAAGGGGTATTCAGTTCCATTGCCTGATTTCCGGATTTTCCCGGAATCCTTTTCATCGTTTTAAGCCATTCTGTAAAACTCCTGAGCTGGTTCCCCAGCCTGTCGCCGGCATTTACCTCTTCCGAAAGTTTTATCCCCTGGCTGGCAAAGTAATCGGTGGTGTACAGGGGTTCAAATATTAAATCTTCTTCATGTTGTTCGCCCTGCTTTTGCACAGGGGCAGCCTCCTGAATTTTTTCGGTTAGGGGAGCGTTATCCGTTGGAGTTTTTTCAGTTGTTATAGTTTCCTGTTCCTTCCTGCCGGTTTCTGTTTCCTGATTTATTTTTTCGGGTGAAAACGGGTTTACATACGGTTCTGTTTCTGCAGTATGTGAGGCTGCAAATGGAAATTCCGTATTTGTTTCATTTTCTTTTAGCGCATAATATAAAGCCACCGGCGAATGTAAAAAAAGGGAAGTGGTGATTTCTTCTTTTTCACCACTGAAAAATTTTGTGCTGAAAAAATAAGGGGCTATAAAATAAGGGTAATTTTTCTCCGCCTCCAAAAGCTTTGTTTTTGCATTTGAGCTGCCGGGGCTGCAACCGAAAATTTTTTCAAATATTTTTTTGCTATCCATTCCGTAAAAAAGTTATGGAAATTACCAATTGGAAAAGATTTTATTAAAGATCTGGTCAACCATATTTTTCACAATATCGGGGTTGAGGGTCGATTCCACATCGTTTAATGTTTGGTTTGCGCTAAAATCGAATGTAGCGGATACATCCGATTCAAAGTTTTGTTTATCGTTAAGGGTATTCCTGAATTTAATATGAACCACAACCGTGAGCCGGTTGCCGCTTGCATTGTTTCCCGATACCCCGATGGTGGTGGCATAATATTGCGAAACATACCCGCTGATATCGTAATGTGCATCTTCGCTGTTGGTTTGTTTCAGCCTGGTGGTTCCAATTATTTTCTGTTTTAGTTTTTCAGTGATGTTGGGGCTTAGATAACTGTTCACATATTGCGCTTTATTCTCAATATAATTAACCCGGAATGTTTTTACTTCGGGAGGTATGGCGCCTACATCGTTAAAGGAATACTTGCAGGTTGCAAATGAAAAAATGAGGAAAGCGGTTATGCCCGAAAGTACAATCCAGATTCTTTTACAGATGTTCATTTTCGGGAGAGGTTACAGGTTTTCGATGTCGTATTCTTTCAGTTTCCGGTACAATGTTCTTTCGCTGATGCCCAGATCCAGCGCTGCATCCCTGCGTTTTCCCCTGTGCTTTTTGAGCGCTTTTATGATCAGTTCCTTTTCTTTATCCATAATGCTGAGCGATTCTTCCACATTTTCGTGGGCGTGAATTTTTCCATCGCCCTGCTGCGGATGAATGATTACCGGCTGCGGATGCGAAAGGTTGGACGGAACGGAATTTACGGGCAACTCATGGAAATCTGCACCGGTGTTACTGAATGTGTGGTTTTGGCCGGAAGACGGGTTTTGCAAAAGATCGAAAAACATTTTCTTCAATTCATTTACATCCTTTTTCATGTCGAAAAAAAGCTTGTATAAAATTTCCCTTTCGTTGGCAAATTCGGCCTGGCTCACATTTCCTCCCGTACCAACGAGAACGGGTAAGTGCGAATGATTATGAGCGGGGAGAAATGTTTCCAGTTGTTCGGCACTAACCTCTTTGGTAGGGCTGAGTACCGAAATTTGTTCTGCAATATTTTTCAGTTCGCGCACATTTCCGGGAAATGAATAATGGGTAAGTAAATGTTGTGCTTCCGGGGTAAGTTGTACGGAACTGGTTTTATACTTATCGGCAAAATCGGTGGCAAATTTTCTGAACAGCAGGTAAATGTCTTCTTTTCTTTCTCTTAGTGCAGGCACCCTGATGGGAACGGTATTCAGCCTGTAGTACAGGTCTTCGCGAAACCTTCCTTTAATGGTATAATCCAGCAGTTCTTTATTTGATGCGGCAATGATCCTTACATCGGTTTTTTGAACTTTACTGCTTCCCACCCTGATGTATTCACCTGTTTCTAATACCCGGAGCAGCCTTGCCTGTGTACCCAATGGCATTTCACCAATTTCATCAAGAAAAATGGTACCTCCGTTTACTGTTTCAAAATATCCTTTTCGGCTGTCAACCGCTCCGGTAAATGATCCTTTCTCATGGCCAAATAATTCCGAATCGATGGTGCCTTCGGGTATTGCACCGCAGTTAACCGCAATAAACGGATTGTGTTTTCTTGCCGACATGGAATGGATCACCTGCGAAAACACTTCTTTCCCCACACCGCTTTCTCCGGTTATCAATACGCTCAGATCGGTATTTGCCACCTGGGCTGCGGTGTTGATGGCGTGGTTAAGAGATGGTGAATTGCCAATGATGCCAAACCTGTTTTTTATGGATTGCAAGTCTATCATTTCATGTTTATCTTTAGTTTTCTGCAGGCCCTGTGGCTTTACCGATCAGTGTACCTGCCGTACAGGCATTTACCTGCACCATTACATAATCTCCCTTTTTGTATTTTTCTTTTGGAAATACAATTCCTTTATTCTGATCGTTTCTTCCAAACAATTCATCTTCATTTCTTTTAGAAAAGCCTTCTACCAGAACTTTAAATTCTTTCCCTACATCACGCTGCATGCTTTCTAAGGAATGAACCCGGTGGAGATCCACCAGTTCCTGCAGCCTCCGTTTTTTTGTTTCGAGGGGAACATCATCGGCAAGCCTTCGTGCGGCAAGGGTTCCGGGTCTTTCGGAGTAGTAGTAGAGATAAGCCAGATCGTATTTGCAGTATTCCATCAGGCTTAAAGAATCCTGGTGTTCTTCTTCTGTTTCAGTGCAAAATCCGGCAATCATATCGGTAGATATTCCACAATCCGGAATCAGTTCTTTAATGCGATTCACTTTCTTAAGGTACCATTCCCGGCTGTATGTCCGGTTCATCAATTGCAAAATCCTGCTGTTTCCGCTTTGCACGGGCAGGTGAATATAATTGCAAATGTTTTCATATTTCTGAATGACAAACAGCACTTCGTCGGTAATGTCTTTTGGATGGGATGTGGAAAAACGAACCCGAAGAAGAGGAGAAATTTTTGCAACCATTTCCATCAGCCGGGCAAAGCTCACGGTTTCATTTTTTTCTTCATCAATCCATTGGTAGCTGTCCACATTCTGGCCAAGCAGGGTAACTTCCCGGTATCCTTCATTAAACAATGCTTCACATTCCTGTACGATGCTGTAGGCGTTGCGGCTTCTTTCGCGGCCACGGGTAAAAGGAACTACGCAGAACGAACACATGTTGTTGCAACCGCGCATGATGCTTACAAATGCGGTTACGCCATTGCTGTTTAGCCTGAGCGGAGAAATATCGGCATAGGTTTCTTCGCGGCTAAGTAAAACATTTACCGCTTTCTGTCCTCCGGATGCTTCTTTTATTAGCCCGGGCAGGCTCCGGTAAGCATCGGGGCCTACCACAATATCCACTAACTTCTCTTCTTCGAGGAATGCTGATTTGAGTCTTTCGGCCATGCAACCCAAAACGCCGATCAGTAACCCCGGCTTATTACGTTTTAGTTTATTGAATTGTGATAGCCTCCGGCGAACGGTTTGTTCTGCTTTTTCCCGAACCGAACAGGTATTTATCAGGATGAGGTCGGCTAATGCTTCATTGGCAGTGGAAGCATATCCTTCATTTTGCAGGATAGAAGCGATCACTTCACTATCAGAAAAATTCATGGCACAACCATAGCTCTCTATAAAAAAATACCTGCCATTTTCCTGTAGTGAAATTGTTTGAGACTGGTATATTTCTCCCTGCCGGGCTTCATCGTGGGTCTTATCTATATATAAAAATTCCATTGTTTTGTTGGGGCGACAAAGATAGGTATTTATGACATAGTGTCAGTGCTATAAATCATTTTCCGGGTAATTCAGGGAGTTAAATTTTGTCTTTCAGGTGCATAAAGATTCCGGAAGCTAACTATGTATGTTGTCTTCACTGTTCGTAAGGGCAGGATGTTGAATGAAAACCATGCAGCCCACCGAAATACGCCACCGGTTTTTACGCTAATGCCCTAAAGAAAAAAGCTATAAACCTCAGTTCATAGCTTTTAAAAGAAATTCCAAAATGGAAGTGTGGAGCTGTCGAGAATCGAACTCGAGTCCAAACATATCCTCCATAAGCTTTCTACATGTTTATTTCCGCATTAATTGTAGGGATACTGCAGGAGCAGAACAAACCAACAGCATCCTTAGAAGAATAGTCTTAAACAACCGTCACTTCATTCGGTTGCAGCAACCCTGCATTGTTTTGAGTGGGCGGCGAACCCGGTAGAGGGTGAACCCGGCTGGCGGCCCAAATGGTTACCTAATTAATAATTAGGCAGCCATGGCGAACGAATTGTTGCCATTTAAAAGGTTGAATATTCAGATTAAAGTGCTAATTATCCAACGCACTACATGCTTACTTACAAAGACCTATGCTGTCAAAACCGGTCAGCCCCGTTTTGCATCTGCAAATTTACATCAAAATATACCCATCTTAAATTAGTTTCCGTTAAAATAAACTTACAGACCTTTGCCAGCCATGAATCCAGCGGAGTATTACCAGCACAGGCAACTGGTATATAATAAAGAATTAAACCAATGCCAAAAAAAGAAAACCGGCTTTGGCATGATCCGGTTTGGTAATATTGTATTGCTTATTGTTGTACTGTATTTCACCTGGAACATTTCTCCGGTTCTTTCTCTTGCACTGGTATTTGCCATTTTGCTGTTGTTTGGATGGGTGGTTAAAAAAGATTTAGATAACCGTAACCGCATCGATCATCTACAACGCCTGCTTGATGCGATTAACCACGAAACCCTTGCCTTAAATGGGCAGTATAGCCAGTTTTCAGGTGGAATGCAATGGAAACCGGTATTACATCCTTATGCAGAAGACCTCGATCTGTTTGGAAATTTCTCACTATTTCAGTTTTTAAACCGTGCAGGCTCAGAACCCGGTGAACGCATGTTGGCATCCTGGCTTCTATCCGGTGCGGGGGCAAACGAAATAAACTTACGCAATCAGGCGGTAACAGAGTTAAGTGAAGCTCCTGAAGTTTTGTTAGAACATCGTGCCCTGGGGATGAAAAACAGGGTAACCCTTAAAACCGAAGACCGCTTAAAAAGCTGGTTGAAAGAACCTGTCCTTTTTTCAGGTTTTTCGCATTGGAAATGGATCCGTTTTCTTTTCCCGGCCATCATGATTGTTGTGCTGATCCTCTATATAGCTGATGTTATTCCACTTGCTTATCTTATTTATGCTTTGTTGCTTTCCGGCATAGTTTCTTATCAGCTCAATAAAGCCGTGGCCCCGGTTCATAATTCGCTTTCGTTTATGGTTAGCGAGTTAAAAACCCTTTCGCAAAGATTGGAATTGATAGAAACGCAGAGCTATCAGTCTGCTACTTTGCAGCAAATGAAGAGCAGCCTCGTTTCCAAAAATATTCAGGCATCCGAAAAAATAAAACGCCTGGAAAAAATATTATCGCGATTGGATCTCAGGTATAATATGGTACTCTCGGCGCCATTAAACCTTTTTCTTCTATGGAATCTTCAACAAATTCTCGATCTCGAAAAATGGAAGAAAGATATTTCAGGGGAGCCTCTTCAGTGGATACATGCGCTGGCTGAAATGGATGCCCTCAACTCATTTGCCGCCATCCGGTTTAATCAGCCTGAATGGAGTTTCCCCGTTATTCACCCGCAGTATTTCTTTTGCAGCGGTGAAGAAATCGGGCATCCGCTGATTCCGGCAGAAAAGCGTGTAACCAATCCGGTTAGTATATCCGGTAAAGGGCAGATCATGCTTATTACAGGAAGCAATATGGCGGGCAAGAGCACCTATCTCCGGAGCATAGGGGTGAATACCGTGCTGGCCATGGCAGGTGCCCCGGTTTGCGCCAAATATTTTGAAATATCGCAGGTTTCACTCATTTCAAGTATGCGCATTGCAGATAACCTCGAAGAAAGCACCTCTACCTTTTATGCAGAACTCAAAAAGCTGAAACAGGTAATTGATGCTGCCAATGCTGGAGAAAAAATATTGGTTTTATTGGATGAGATCCTTCGGGGCACCAATTCGCACGACAGGCACATTGGCGCTAAAGCACTTATCCGGCAACTGATCCAAAAACAGGTTGTGGCCATTGTGGCTACGCACGATCTTGCCCTTGCTGAATATGCCCTTCAATTCCCCGCAATTATTTCAAATTTTTATTTTGATGTTACGGTTAAAGGGGATGACCTGAGTTTCGATTACCGGCTTAAATCGGGCATTTGCAACAGCATGAATGCATCGGTAATGATGAAAAAAATCGGGATTAAGTTAGATGATGCTGAAGTTTCAGGATAATCGGACCTCCCGAAAATATTATCTTTGCGCCCCTGATGAAGTACATTAACGAAATTAACAGGCGAAAAACATTCGCCATCATTTCTCACCCCGATGCGGGTAAAACAACCCTTACCGAAAAATTCCTCCTGTTTGGCGGAGCCATTCAAACCGCCGGCGCCGTAAAGAGCAATAAAATTAAGAAGCACGCTACCAGCGATTTTATGGAAATTGAAAGGCAACGTGGCATTAGCGTGGCCACCAGTGTAATGACCTTCGAATACAAAGATCACCTCATCAACCTGCTGGATACACCGGGACATAAAGATTTTGCTGAAGATACTTTTCGTACCCTTACCGCCGTAGATAGCGTGGTGCTGGTGGTTGATAGTGTGAATGGGGTAGAGGAACAAACCCGGAGACTGATGGAAGTGATCTCGATGCGCAAAACCCCGGTGATGGTGTTCATCAATAAAATGGACCGGGATGGTAAAAACCGTTTCGATTTGCTGGAAGAAATTGAGAAGGAATTGAAAATACAACTTCATCCCACCACATTCCCGATTAACAGCGGGAAAGATTTTAAAGGGGTGTATAATCTGGCCCAAAAAAACCTGGTTCTTTTTACTGCAGGCACAAAAGCCGGCGAAGACGACCAGGTTAACATCAGCGATCTCAGCAACCCGATTCTTGATGCCAGAATTGGGAAAAATGATGCGGATGTGCTGAGAGAAGATGTGGAACTTATCGACGGCGTTTATGGTGAGCTGAATGTAGATGAATACCTCGCCGGAAATATTGCCCCCGTATTTTTTGGATCGGCAGTGAATAATTTTGGGGTGAAAGAACTGCTTGACCGGTTTATTGAAATTGCGCCTACACCGCGCAGCAGGGAAACCACTCAAAGGAGGGTTGAGCCAACAGAAGATAAATTCAGCGGGTTCATATTTAAAATACATGCTAACCTCGATCCCCGGCATCGCGACCGCATCGCCTTTCTCCGGGTTTGCAGCGGTAAGTTTGAACGCAACACCTATTACCATCATGTGCGGCTTAATAAGGATGTGCGTTTCAGTAATCCTTATAGTTTTCTTGCCCGGCAAAAAGATGTGATTGAAGAAGCGTTCTCTGGTGATGTGGTGGGTTTATTTGATACCGGGAATTTTAAAATAGGCGATACGCTTTCGGAAGGGGAAGATTTTTTCTATACCGGTATTCCAAGCTTCTCTCCTGAAATTTTTAAGGAAGTGGTGAATAAGGATCCGATGAAGACCAAACAGCTGGAAAAAGGCCTGGTTCAGCTTACCGATGAAGGGGTAGCACAATTGTTTACCCAGTTTGGCGGCAACAAAAAAATTATTGGTTGTGTGGGCGAACTTCAGTTTGAGGTTATTCAGTACCGTTTGTTGCAGGAATATGGGGCATCGGTACAAATGAACAGCCTTCCTTTTTATAAAGCCTGTTGGATCACCAGCCGGGATGAGAAAAAGCTGGGAGATTTTATCAAATACAAACAAGCCAATATTGCTGAAGATAAAGACGGGCACCTGGTTTACCTGGCTCAGTCGGAGTGGTTTTTAAATACAGAAAGAACCAATAACCCGGATATCGAATTTCATTTTACCAGCGAAATTCATAAATAAAAAAATCAGTGAACATCGGTGGCAACTGTGAGCCGGTATGAGAAAATCCAATAAATCAACATCTATTTCCCTAAATAATTATGCGGATTAATGGCCTTTAATTCCTTTTTCACTGCTGCGCTAACCTTAAGGCCGTTGATAAATTTATGGATGCTCATTTTATTGATGCTGGCATTTCCACGGGTGAGTTCCTTTAGCGCTTCATAAGGATTAGGGTAGTTCTCCCTGCGAAGGATGGTTTGGATGGCTTCGGCAACAACCGCCCAGTTTTGTTCCAGATCCTGATCCGGTTTGTGGTTGTTCAGTACAAGTTTCCCCAGTCCCTTTTCAATTGCCTTAAATGCAAGGATGGTATGGCCAAGCGGAACTCCCACATTGCGCAAAACCGTACTGTCGGTTAAATCGCGCTGCAACCTCGATACCGGAAGTTTGGAAGAAAGATGAGCGAATATGGCATTTGCCATCCCCAGGTTTCCTTCGGCATTTTCAAAATCAATCGGGTTCACTTTATGCGGCATGGCGCTGCTGCCCACTTCGCCTTTTTTTAATTTCTGCCTGAAATACTCCATGCTAATGTATGTCCACATATCCCGGCAAAAATCAATGAAGATGGTATTGATCCTTTTGATGGCATCAAAATGCGCTGCAAGAATATCGTAATGCTCAATCTGGGTAGTATATTGTTGCCGCTGCAACCCAAGTTTATCCTCAATAAAATCATCGGCAAATTTTATCCAGTTGGTTTTTGGAAATGCAGCATAATGGGCATTAAAATTCCCGGTAGCGCCTCCAAATTTTGCGGTAAAGGGAATGTAGCTGAACAATTGAATCTGGTTTTCGATGCGCTCCACAAAAACCATCAGCTCCTTACCCAAACGCGTAGGCGAAGCCGGTTGACCATGCGTTCGGGCAAGCATGGGTACGGATTTCCACTTAATGGCAAGCGATTTAATTGCTGATTGAAGGTTTAACAGTGCCGGCAGGTATTCAAATTCAACGGCATCTTTCCAAAGCAATGGGAATGCCGTATTGTTTATATCCTGCGAGGTTAGCCCAAAATGTACCCATTCCTTATACCGGCCTGCGCCCGATTCTTCCATTTTCTGCTTAATGAAATATTCCACCGCTTTTACATCGTGGTTGGTAACGGATTCCAAATCCTTTATGGCAATGGCATCATCCATATTAAACTCCGGAACCAGTTCCCTGAGCTTTGTTCTGGCAACTGCCGGAAGTTTGAAAAACTTTTTTTCTTCGAGGGTAAAGAGATATTCAACCTCCACTAATAAACGGTAACGGATAAGCGCAAATTCTGAGAAATAAGCCGAAAGGTTTTGGGTTGATTTATGGTATCTGCCATCGATGGGCGAAACGGCCAAAAGTGAATCGAATTGCATTTGGCAAATTTAGGGTAGAAAAACGATCAGGGCTTGGGCCTTCGTTTTAACCGGTTCCACATCCGGGCTGCAACCGCATTAAAATCATCCGAAACATTCATGCGCAGCATGGCGGGGATGTATAATCCGCCAAACAATACCGCCCTGAAAATGGCATCAATATAGATGTTGCCCAGGTGCGGAATGGCCCATACCAGCAGGAAGATCAGCAACCCGGTTATCATCACCTTTATATGGGTAAAACGATAAGGCTGCCATCCGTATTTACGGTAAATGAACAGGAAGCGGATCACATTAAAGATGCTCATCGCCGCCAGGTTCGATACCGCTGCTCCCACAATTCCGAATTCTTTGATCAGGAAAAAATTTAGGGGGAATGCCATCAGCGTAAGCAGCACATTGGTCCAGAAATCAAATTTCCAGTTTATGGAAGTGCCAATGATTTGTCCGTTAACCCCCGTACCCAGGTCAATTAATTTTGCCAGCCCCATAATGGCCACTATAACCGGCACTTCACTCCAGGCTTCTGCATTCAGAAAACTTACCAGATCCTGAATACACAGCAATACCCCGAAATATATCAGCAACCCCGAAACCAGCAGTGTTACGGTGCTTTTGTGGTAGATGTTCATTATCTGATCGTATTGTTTTTCCTTCCATGATTCCGCTAATACAGGTGTGGCAATTGCGTTTATGCTTCGCAGTGGCAGATCCATGAATGCAACTAAGTAGGATGCAATGGTGAATACGGCGGTTTGCTCAAGGCCTTTAAGCCCGATGATCATGAACGAATCCACCGTTTTGGATGCAATGTTCAAAAAGCTGGCGCCAAATACAAACAGGCCAAAGGCCAGCATCTTGGTTTTAAACCTGCGGGTAACCTTGCTGATTTTGAAATTAAACTTCCATTGCCGGGTAGAAACCAGCACCATAAACAGGATCAGCACAGGAATTAAATAAACCAGGCTAAACAGGTTCATAAACAACCCGTGGCTGATCACCTCAAAAGCGGCTAATAAAATGAGTACGGTGGTAATGATGCGTATCCCGGTTTCGCGCAAAAAATTGGTGATCACGGTTTTCTTAAAACTCCATCCGAAGGCTTCCATCCAGGCATAGGCAAGCATGAGGAAGGTGAAAGGATAAATCAGGTTGAAGTTTTCGGCAAACAACGGCGATTTTCCCAGTTTCCTGATGATGAAATCGCGGAAAATATAACCAGTTAAGCAAATGAGGGCAAAACCAAACAGACAAATAGCGCCGGTAATAAAAGGGAGGTCGTTTTCTTTGGGCCTGCAATAAGATTTATAAAAGGGGTAAAACTTATAGATTACCGGCAAGCTGCCCAGTGTGGCTAATGAAGATAATATGGTTGCCGTATCAATAAATGCACGGGTGAGGCCGTATTCTTCCTGGCTGAAAACTTTTGGAAAAAGGAATATGGTATTAATGGCACCAATGATGAACCCGATGAGCAGGAAAATGGAGGATCGCGTACCTTGTTGTTGAATTACTCCCATACGGGCATTAACGGTTTTTCGTTCGTATTTTTGCAGCCCTAAAAATAACTTATTTAATTAATAGCTTTTTGGAAGATAAAATCCGGGTAGGAAGTGTGAGTTACCTTAATGCCCTCCCATTGTTGTATGGAATGCGCCAGGGGATGTTAAAAGAGGAAGCCGAACTGGTTATCGATTATCCATCGGCGATAGCTGCCGATCTCATTTCGGGTAAAATTGATGTGGGGCTTGTACCCGTAGCCGTAATTCCACAGATGAAAAAATGGAACCTGGTAACCGATTACGGAATTGGCTGCGATGGAGAAGTGGCCACGGTTTGCCTGTTTAGCGAGGTGCCGCTTGAAGAAATTAAAGAAGTGATGCTCGATTATCAGAGCCGAAGCTCAGTGGCGCTGTTGCGCATATTGTTTGAGCAGCACTGGAAGATAAAACCCAAATGGAACCCCGCATTTCCGGGTTATGAAAGCAGGATTGAAGGAACAACGGCCGGGTTGGTAATTGGGGATCGTGCCTTCCTTCAGCGCAAACATTCAGCATACATTTACGACCTCGGTATGGCCTGGAAAGATTTTACCCGCCTCCCTTTCTTATTTGCCGCATGGATCGCCAATAGAGAACTTCCGCCGGCATTTACGGAAGCCTTTAACGAAGCAAACCGTTTTGGGTTAAGCCATATTCCTCAAATTGTTGAAGCCCAGCATTACCTGCATTACGATCTGCAACATTATTTCACCCGGAATATTGATTACAATGTGGATGAAAAAAAACTGGAGGCTTTAAATATGTTTCTGAAAATGATGTTAGCGGATCAGTAAAACATTTCCTTTCTTTTCTACATTGCCGCAGGGCGTTTCTGCCGTTAAATGAAATACATAGTTTCCGGCCAGCGCACTTTTTCCTTTATAGGTGCCATCCCAGCAATTGTCTTTCGAAAAACTTTCAAATACTTTTTCGCCATAGCGGTTAAAGATCATCAAATGGAAATTGCTGGTTTGTCCCCAGTATTTTACGCCAAAACAATCGTTCAGGTTATCTCCATTTGGGGTGAAAGAATTGGGGATATTGAAATTAAAATACTGGCCACCTTTTACCTTAACGGTAATGGTATCGGATGCGCTGCATCCCGATGCGTTGTAGCCCGTAACCACATAGCTGGTGGTGGTTGTTGGCGTAGCCGTAGGATCAGCGCTGTTGCTGTTCGATAAACTACCTGTTGGCGTCCAGGAATAATTTGCTGCACCCAGGGCGGTTAAGGTTGCAAAGGCGTGGCTGCAATCAATGTCGTTCGATTTTGTGGCCTGCACCGCTGGCGAAGGAAGCACATTGAGGGTTACCGTAAACACGGAATCGTATTCGCAGTAATCATCGTGCACCTTTACCGTATAGGTTGTGGGCGCAGGGGGAGAAGCATAGGGGTTATAAATGTTGGGGTTATCCAACCCGGTGGAGGGGGTCCACAGGTAAGTATAACTGTTACCATTAAACGCATTTAACTGCACAGCTATACCGGCACATTGGGGCAGGGGTTGCTGAGGTGCATGAAACACCGGTTTTTCGCCGGTAGATATGGTAACGGTATCTTTTCCTTCGCATCCTTCTGCCGAAAATCCGGAAACATAAAAAGTATATTCGCCTGCCGATGGGGGCGTGAATACCGGTGAAGAAGTTAGGGGATTATCAAGATTAGCCGGAGGCTGCCATTGATAAGAAGCCGCTCCGGTGGATGTGGTGGTTAATACAAATGGGCCATCGGTACAGGAGGTAAAACTTTCGATGGTTTGCAGCAAAGGTTTTGCAGTAACCTGAATCTTCACAGTTGCCGTATCTCTGCATCCGGTGGATGGGTTAGTTCCAATCAGATAGAGGGTATCAGTTTGTTGAGCAGTAAATTCCGGGCTAAGCATATTGGGGTTAGAAACATCGCCTGCAGGCTGCCAGGAAAATTGTGTGGCATCGCTTGCAGAGCTAAGCGTGAGTGCGCTGCCATCGCAAATGCTGGTATCCGGAATGGTGCTAACAAAAGGTACTGCATTGATGATGATGTGTACCGAATGGTTTCCCACGCATCCATTGGCATCTGTTCCCTGTACCTGGTACACCTGGTTTAAAGGGGCGTTGCCGGTGAATTGCGGCGATGCAATGTTGGGATTGTTTAAATGATCGGGCGGCTGCCACGAATAACTTACAGCGCCGGAACCTGCTAATGCTACCGTTCCAGAACCGCAAAAGCTGGTATCGTTAATGCTGTGTATTTGCGGGAGCGGGTTTACGGTAATGTTAAGGGTATCTTTTGCTTTACATCCGGTGGCTGCGATGGCGGTGAGGATGAGTTGTGCGGAGGAGGTTCCGGTAAACACGGGGCTTAAAATTTGGGTATCGCTCACTGGTGCGCCGGTATTCCACGAAACCTCACCGGCATTTGAAGCGCTGGTTAAGGTTAATGCGGAACCCACGCAAATGCTGGTATCCGGAATGGTGCTAACAAAAGGTACTGCATTGATGATGATGTGTACCGAATGGCTTCCCACGCATCCATTGGCATCAGTTCCCTGTACCTGGTACACCTGGTTTAAAGGGGCGTTGCCGGTGAATTGCGGCGATGCAATGTTGGGATTGTTTAAATGATCGGGCGGCTGCCACGAATAACTTACAGCGCCGGAACCTGCTAATG
>Ga0206107_1000146_pt1 | contig 56103 bp, 54 predicted proteins | sample 2B0metagenome_FD_148652 | JGI IMG/M metagenome (GOLD analysis project Ga0206107, IMG submission 148652) | Enriched microbial communities from leaf-cutter ant dump, University of Wisconsin, Madison, United States - 2B0 | ecosystem: Environmental > Terrestrial > Nest > Insects nest > Nest dump...
GTGGACGAGGAGGTGGCCATCGGCAACTACCTGTTCCTCGTCACCCAGGCCGACGACCGCCGCGTGCAGCAGTTCCGCGTCGTCCGCCAGGGCGAATAAGCATGCCTCCCTGTGGGAGCGACTTCAGTCGCGACAGCCTTGCCGCCAACATCCAGGGCAAGCGCCTCGCGACTGAAGTCGCTCCCACAGAGGCTGCTCCCAGACGGCGCGGCCGGCTTTTGCTCCCTCTCCCCCGCTTTGCGGGGGAGAGGGCTGGGGAGAGAGGGCGCTCTTGGCCTTGGCTTCTCAAAAGCAAGAGCATCGCGACTGAAGCTCCCACAGCAAGCAGCCTCGCCCCTACCTGGACACGCCCATGATCCACACGCGCCCTCTCGGCCTCGTGCTCTGCCTCCTCATGATGTGGCTGCTGTCCGCGCCCGCCCACGCCGACGTCGCCAATGCGCCGGGCGCCAACCTGGAGGTCGCGCTGATCACCTACGGGCCGGGTGAAACCTACTGGGAGCGCTTCGGCCACAACGCGCTGCAGCTGCGCGACACCGTGTCGGGGGAGTCGGTCAACTTCAACTACGGCGAGTTCGACTTCAACCAGCAGGACTTTTTCCTCAACTTCGCCCGTGGCCGCATGAACTACCTGATGGGCGCGGCGTTTACCGACGAGGACGAGAGCTACTACATCGACACCGGCCGCTCGATCACCCGCCAGCGCCTGGCGCTGGATGCCGCGCAAGCGGCCGCGCTGCGCGATTTTCTGCTGTGGAACCTGCGCCCGGAAAACCGCGGCTACAACTACGACTACTACGTGGACAACTGCGCCACCCGCGTGCGCGACGCGCTCGATCGGGTGCTGGGCGGCGCGCTCAAGGCGCAGCTCGCCACCCGCCCCGGCGACATGACCTACCGCCAGCAGACACTGCGCCTGATGCGCGCCCAGCCCGCCTTGATGCTGCTGCTCGACCTGGGCCTGGGCCCGTATGCCGACCATCCACTCACGCTGTGGCAGGAGAGCTTTGTGCCGATGGTGCTGCAACGCGCCGTGGGCGAGGTGCATATCGGCGCGCACGCGCTGGCGGCGGACAGCGAGATCGTCTCGACCAACCGGCTCGACACGCCGCCCGCACACGCCCCCGACCTGCGCGGCCCGCTCGCGCTGGCCGGCGTCGCCATCGCCCTCGCGCTGCTGGCGGCGCGCCGCTATTGGCCCACCGGCTTTGCCCTGCTCGGCATGCTGTTCGCGCTGGCCGCCGGCCTGGTCGGCGTGCTGCTGCTGGGGCTGTGGACGCTCACCACCCACCACTCGGCATGGGCCAACGCCAACCTGCTGCTGTTCAACCCGCTGGCCTGGCTGCTGCTGCCCACGCTGTGGCGGGCACGGCAGGGCGTGATCGCCCCGCGCCTCATCGACGGCGTGGTCGCGCTGCAGATGCTGGCGGGCATGGTGGCCGTGGCGCTGCACCTGCTGCCCGGCGTGGTGCAGCAAAACCAGCCCTGGCTGCTGTTTGCGCTGCCGATATGGCTGGCACTGGCACGAAGCCTGCGCCAACCCCGCCGCAGTCTCGCCCAGGAGCGTGGGCGGTAGAAACTTTCGAGGCGAGGCGCTCTACAACAGCGAAGCTGGTCAAAAGTGGATGCATGAGGACAGATTTTCGCCGGTTCGCCGGCCCATGGTGGCTCCATGGGCCAAGAATCGGCGGAAATATGGACCACGCAGCCGCTTTCGCAGCCCGGAAGATTTCTACCGCCACGCTCCTGGCAGCGCGGGCCGTTTCATTGCCCCACCGTGGGCCGCACGGCATCATGCGGTGATGAACCTCGCCCCGCCCACCGCCGAGACGCCGCCGACCAGCCAGCCCGTGGTCAACTGCGTCGCCTACCACCGCGACGGCACGCGCATCGGCGACGTGTCGCTGGACGCGATCAGCGACGTGCTGGCGCAACCGGACACCTTCGTGTGGGTGGGGCTGTACGAGCCGGACGAGATCCTGCTGGAAAAAATGCAGGAGGAGTTCGGCCTGCACGACCTGGCCATCGAGGATGCGCACAACGCCCACCAGCGCACCAAGCTGGAAACCTACGGCGACTCGCTGTTTCTCGTGGTGCAGACCGCGCAACTCCACGGCGCCGAGCTGACCTTTGGCGAGACGCACATCTTTCTCGGGCCGCGCTACCTCATCACCGTGCGGCACGGCGCGTCGATGTCATACGCACCAGCCCGACGCACCTGCGAACTCACGCCCGACCTGCTGGCGCTCGGCCCCAGCTACGGCCTCTACAGCGTGCTCGACTTCATCGTCGACAACCTGCTGCCCATCGTGCGCGACTTTCGCGAAGAGCTGCAGCAGTTGGAGCAGGACATCTTCGCCGACACCTTCAAGCGCACCACCGTGCGCCGCCTGTACGACATGCAACGCGACCTGATGACGCTGCGCCTGGCCGTGGCCCCGCTGCAGGACATCATCAACCAGCTGGTGCGGCTGCACCCCAACCTCATCCCCGACACGCTGCGGGCCTATTTCCGCGACGTGTACGACCACGTGTTTCGCGTCAACGAGTCGATCAGCGCCATGCGCGAAATGCTCGCCGCCGCCATCAACGTCAACCTCTCCCTGGTCACCTTTGGCCAGAACGAGGTGATGAAAAAACTCGCCGGCTGGGCCGCCATGCTCGCCGCCCCCACCCTGCTCACCAGCTGGTACGGCATGAACTTCCACCACATGCCCGAACTGGACAAACCCTGGGCCTACCCCGCCATCGTGGTGGTGATGGGCAGCATCGTGGGCGGCATCTATCTGGGGTTGAAGCGGGCCAAGTGGCTGTGACAAAGCCCGTAGGAGCGCACCCTGTGCGCGATGCTTTTAGTGGGACTGAGGCCAAAAGCATCGCGCACAGGGCGCTCCTACAGCCAGATGCAGTCCCAATAGGGATAGTCAAGGGAACGCCTGACCAAGCCGGCGCGTACCGGATTGGCAACGATGTAACGGGCGGCCCGATGGATGTTTTCATCGCGTCGCAACGCGTGGTCGTGGAATCCGCGTGCCCAGATGCCGGGGATATGTTCTACCCGCCTGGCGCGTTTGCTGGTGATCGATTTGAAGCGATTCATGACGAGCGACAGGCCATCGTGCTCGCCCAGCTCAACCAGCCCATGCCAATGATCCGGCATCAACACCCAGCACAGCAGGCATGCGTCACCCCAGGTCTGCGGCATGGCCACCAGCCGACAGGTAGCACGGGCAAGATCCATGTCGAGAAACCACGGCAGGCGCCCAGCCGTGGCCGTCGTCAACAGGTAAACCTGCCCCGGCAGGGACGAACGGCCTTTGCGCAATGCCTGATGGCCCGGATTCTCCATCCGGAAATCATCGCAACGCCCCCAGCCGACTCAAGCCGCAAACGTCCCGACCATCTGTAGGAGCGCACCCCCGTGCGCGATCGCTCTTGGCGCACAAGGCGCGCCGCCGTCGGACGCGGCGTTCGCGATGTCCGCCAAAACCGTAGGAGCGCAACCCTGTGCGCGATGCTTCTCGCGCGTGCCGGAGAGCATCGCGCACAAGGTGCGCTCCTACAAAAAAGCGACGCCACGCTGTAGGAGCGCACCTGTGCGCGACGCTTTTCGCGCGTGCCGGAGAGCGTCGCGCACATGGTGCGCTCCTACACATTCAGTGGCTCGACTCCGCGCCCGTCCACTGCTTCAACCACGCGTTCACCGCGTCGTGCCACTGCACGCTGTTGTGGGGCTTCAGCACCCAGTGATTTTCGTCGGGGAAGGTGAGGAACTGGCTGGGGATGCCGCGGCGTTGCAGTGCAGTGAAGGCACCCAGGCCTTGGGTGATGGGGATGCGGAAATCCTGGTCGCTGTGGATCACCAGCATCGGCACGCGCCAATCCTTGACGTGGTTCAGCGGGTTGAACTTCTCGTAATTCTCGGGGTGGTCGTACTGGGTGCCGCCGTTTTCCATCTCCTCAAACCACAGCTCCTCGGTGTCGTAGTACATGGCGCGGGTGTCGAACACGCCGTCGTGGTCGATCAGGCATTTCCACGGCTGGTTCCACACGCCGGCAATCCAGTAGGTCATGTAGCCGCCGTAGCTGGCGCCCATGGCGCAGGCGCGGTCGCCGTCGAGGAAGCTGTATTTGTCCAGCGCGGCCTGCCAGCCCAGTTTGAGGTCCTCCAGCGGCTTGCCGCCCCAGTCGCCGGAGATGGCGTCGGTAAACGCCTGGCCGTAACCGGTGGAGCCGTGAAAGTTCACCGTCACCACCGCAAAGCCCTGGCCGGCATAGGTCTGCGGGTTCCAGCGGTAGCTCCAGCTGTTGGTCATCGCGCCCTGCGGGCCACCGTGGATGATGAAGGCCACCGGGTAGCGCTTGCCGCTCTGGTAGTCCACCGGCTTGACCACGTAGCCCTGCACGCGCGCGTTGTCGGCGCCCTTGAAGTCGAAGAACTCGGCGTCGCCCATGCGGGCGTTTTTCAGGTCGTCCGCGTTGAAGTGCGTGACCTGCTTGAGGCCCTTGCCCTCGGCGTTGGCGAGGTAGAGATCGGCCGGGCGCTTCAAGTCGTCGCGCGCCAGCAGCAGCTTGCCGGCCGCCAGCGCGTAGCCGCCTACCGAGCCGTTGCCGACCAGCGTGCGCACCTTGCCGCTGGCGGTGTCGATGGCAAACAGCGGGTGCTGGCCGTCATCGTCGGCGGTGGCGTACAGCGTCTTGCCGTCGGCGGAAATCGCCAGGCCGCCGGGCGAGCGGTCCCACTGCGGGTCCAGCTCACGGCGGGCGCCGCTGGCCAGGTCCAACTCCATGATGGCGAAGCGGTCGGACTCGGAGCCGGGCCGCTTCATCGCCAGGTAGTACAGCGTCTTGCCGTCGGGCGACGCCACCGGGTAGGCATCCCACGCCTTGTTGTCGGCGGTGAGGTTGGCCGGCGCGGACGAGCCGTCCACCGGCACGCGGTACACGTCGAAATTGGTGGACCACGGCTCGCTGGTGCCGGCGATGCGCGCGCCGAAGTACACGCTCTTGCCGTCGGGCGCAAAGGTGAACTCGCCGTCGTCGCCAAACGGCTTGCTCGGCACGTCGCCGTCGATGCCGCGACTCAGCAATCGCGGCTCGCCCGCCAGCTGGCCCTTGGCATCAAAGTCGGCCACATACAACTGGTTGCGCCGGCCATCGGCCCAAGTGTCCCAGTGGCGCACAAACAGCTTGGTATAGAGCGTGCCGGTGGCCTTGTCCTTGGCACGCGCATCCAGCCGCTGCCGCGTGCAGGCCAGCGTGTCGCAATCGGTAAACACCTCATACGACAGCAGCGCCCGCGCGCCATCGGGCGACAGCTTGAAACCGCCCACGTCCAGCGCGCCATGGCTCACCTGCACCGGCGCACCATGCACGGCGGCGTCGGCGCCAAGATCCAGCCGCCACAACTGCATCACCCCGTCGGCCGACGCCAGGTAGTACAGGCTGCGCCCGTCGTGCGACCAGCGCGCCGAGCTGCCCTTGTCCACCACCTTCATCGGCTGGCCACCCTTGGCCAGGTTCTGCACATAGACCGCGCTGACACCCTTGTTGGCGGCGTAGTCCGTGCTGCGCACTGAAAACGCGGCCAGGCGCCCGTCCGGCGACAACTGCGGATCACCCACCCGATCCATCATCACCAGGTCACGCACATCGAACGGATGCGATCCCTGCGCCTTGGTGATCGTGGTATCCACCACCTCATGGGCCACCACCGGCGTCGAGGCCAGCGCAAGCAGCACTGCGGCAATCAAAGGTTTCATGGGCATCCTCGGGGCGAATAAAAAAACGAAGGTAGGCGCGCGCGCCACCACAGGCAAGGTTCACCGCACCAAGCCCCTGGATGTGTAGGAGCGCACCTTGTGCGCGATGCTCTTGCCCCGGCCCACCAAAAACATCGCGCACAAGGTGCGCTCCTACAAAAGCACCGCCGCCCCCTCTGCGGGAGCGGCTTCAGCCGCGACGCTCTTGGCCTGCCCCACCCAAAAGCATCGCCACAGAAGTGGCCCTACCAAGCGCGCTGGCTCCATGCCACACGCTGGTGGACAATGCTTCATCCACCTCGCTTTCCATGGAACTTCCCATGTCGATCGAACAGGTCACCGCCGCACTGGCAGCGCATCCCGACATCGAGCTGGCCTTTCTCTACGGCTCGGTTGCGCGGGGTGAGGCGCGGCGTGACAGCGATATCGATGTGGCCGTGCAAGCCCCCAAGGCGCTCGATGCCGGCGAAAAAATGCGTCTGATCGAGGACCTTGCCGTTGCCACCGGCCGCGCCGTTGACCTGGTGGACCTGCGCACCGTGGGCGAGCCGCTGCTGGGCCAGATCCTCAAGCACGGCATACAGGTTCGCGGCAACCCCGCCGACCGCGCGCTGCTGATGCAACGGCACGTCTACGCCATGGAAGATTTCATGCCCTACGTCGAGCGCATGCTGGCGGAAAGGAGAAAGGCATGGATCGGCTGATCGTGGAGCGCAAGCTTGATTCGTTGCAGCGTTGCCTCGACAGGGTTCGAGAGCGCTGCCCCGCCGACGCCGCCACCTTGGCGGGCAATGTGGATCTTCAGGACATTGTTGTGCTCAACCTGAGCCGGGCCGTGCAGATTTGCGTCGATCTCGCACTGCATGCGCTGTCCAGCCGTGGACAAGCCGCTCCCGACACCATGGGACAGGCCTTTGACCGCCTGGTCATCGCCGGCATCCTTTCCACCGAACTGGCCTTGCGCATGAAAAAGGCGGTGGGCTTTCGCAATATCGCCGTACACAACTACAGCGGAATCGACTGGGCCATCGTGTTCGCCATAGCCAGTCAACACCTGGGTGATTTCGAGGCCTTCGCGCGCGCCATCACCCGCCCCGCCACCTGACCGCTGCCCGCCGCCAAGCCTGTAGGAGCGCACCTTGTGCGCGATCGCTTTTCGTCACGTAACGAAGAGCATCGCGCACAAGGTGCGCCCCTACAAAAGCACCGCCGCCCACCTGTGGGAGCGGCTTCAGCCGCGATGCTCTTGGCCTGCCCCACCCCACACTGAAGTGGCTCCCACAAACAGCGCGCGCCCTGTAGGAGCGCACCTTGTGCGCGATGCTCTTGCCCCTGCCCACCAAAAGCATCGCGCACAAGGTGCGCTCCTACAGACAGCGCCAAACCTGTGGCGGCTTCAGGTGGGGCGGCGTGGTTTGTCAGGTGGGGACAAAACGTGCCGTTTGTGGCCAATCAGGGGCCATGGTCGGGGGCAAGACGGGCGGGGCGGGTGGCGCGAGGTGCGGCCCGAGGGGGCGATGGGCGTGACACGCGTCGCATTTCCAGGGGGCAAACCATCGTCGTTCGGCATCGGCCAACTGGCTGAGGGCGTTTTTGCCGGCCTTGGTACAGAACATGCCTATCCCCGACCAACTTACAGGGGAGTTCGTCATGCGTCAGCGTATTTCCGCCGGTTTCACCTTGATCGAGTTGATGATCGTGGTGGCGATCATCGCCATTCTTGCCGCCATCGCCGTTCCGGCGTACCAGGACTACTTGATTCGTGCGCAGGTAACTGAGGGAATGAATCTGGGCGCAGGCGCCAAGGCCGCCATCTGGGATTTCGTGTCCAATACCGGTCGCTTCCCGTCGAACAACCAATCAGCAGGTTTGGCCAAGAGCGCATCGATCAAAGGCTCCTACGTCTCCGACGTTGATGTGTCCGAAGGACAGATCACGGTTCTGTTCCAGGGACCCAAAGCCAATACCCACATCAACGGCACGGACAAGTACCTCGTACTGTCACCCGTCACCGGTGCAGGCAGCATCGTGTGGACCTGCACACCCAGCACCATTGACCGGAGATACCTGCCGTCTACCTGCCGTCAATAGCCCCAAAGCCACACAAAAACTGACACGCAGCGTCACAAGCTGACGAGCGCCGGCAACCGTCTAACCACACCTCATGAGTATCGGCTTCCCCGTTTCACCGGCTCATTGGCCCGCTTGTGCGTGTTACGTGATCATGGGCACAATCCCGCAAGCGGCAACTGTGCGCCAATACACCGGCGGCAGCCATGGCATACAACATGCTTGAATTGCCGCGAGCTTCCTGGTCATTCCGACCGCGAGTCAGGGGAGTCCTGTCCCACCTAGGGGGACACAGGACTGGAGCTCAGGGGGCGTCACCGGTTAGCTAACCAGCACACAAGGAATCACCATGAAGAGCATGCAGAAGGGCTTTACCCTTATCGAACTGATGATCGTGGTTGCGATCATCGCCATCCTCGCCGCCATCGCCATCCCGGCCTATCAGGACTACCTGATCCGCTCGCAGGTGTCCGAAGGCCCGGTTCTTGCTGACGGTGCCAAAACGGCGGTTGCCGAGTTCTACAGCAACACTGGTCGTCTCCCGGGTAGCAATGGTTCAGCAGGTATCGCCCAGCCCGCAAGTATTGGCGGCAAGTACGTCGGCAGCGTCACGATCACCGACGAGGGCATCGTGATTGCCCATTACGGTGAAAACGGCAATAGCGCCTTTGGCAACAAGGCCAACTCCCACATCACGGACAAGGAGCTGGCGCTGTCTCCCATTACCAGCTCCGGCAGCATGAACTGGACTTGCAGCACCAAGGGCGTGACCGACGAGGTCGACCCGAAGTACCTGCCGACCACCTGCCGCTAATTCCCGCAGGACGAGCAACTCGAAGGGCCGCATACTGCGGCCCTTCTTTATTTCGGGGCCGTCATGTTCACCCGTTCCGCCGCCATCACGCTGACAGCCTTGCTTGCATTGCTACTGCTGGCTTTCGCGGCCTACGCCCCGGGCCTCCACGGCAGCTTCCTCTTCGACGATTTCGCCAACCTCCCCCCCTTGGGTGACACCGGCCCCATCGACAACTGGCCGGCCTTTTGGCGCTACATCACCTCGGGTACCGCCGACCCCACCGGGCGGCCGCTGACCCTGCTCACCTTTCTGATTGATGCGCACAACTGGCCGGCGGACCCGTGGCCGTTCAAGCGCACCAACCTGATCGTGCACCTGCTCAACGGCGTGCTGCTGTATGCCTTGCTGGCCCGGCTGGGCCGCGTGCTGGCGCCGGATGACGCTGCCCGCTGCCGCACGGCCGCCGTGCTGGGCGCCGCGTTGTGGCTGCTGCATCCGCTGCTGGTGTCCACCACGCTGTATATCGTGCAGCGCGAGGCAATGTTGCCGGCCACCTGCGCGCTGGCCGGGCTGCTGCTGTGGCTGCGTGGCCGCCAGCAACTGGTGGATGGCCGGATTGGCGCGGGGTTGACCTGGAGCGCGGTGGGCCTGGGCGGGTTTACCGTGTTGGGCGTGTTGTGCAAGGCCAATGGCGCGCTGCTGCCGTGCTATGCGCTGGTGATCGAGGCGGTGCTGCTGCGCCCGCGCCAGCCGGTGATCCACCCGCGCGGTCGGCGCGCGCACCGCGCGGCAATGGTGGTGCTGGCGGCGCTGCCTGCGGCCGCCATTGCCGCGTACCTGTTGCGCGTCGGGCTGGTGGGCATGGCCCATGGCGGCAACGCCGGCATACGCCCGTGGAGCTACGCGCAGCGCCTGCTGACCGAGCCGCGCGTGCTGCTGGATTACCTCGCCCTGCTGTGGGTGCCACGGCCGTTTTCCAGCGGGTTGTTCAATGACCAGTATTTGGCATCCACCTCGCTGATCCAGCCACTGTCCACCTTGCCCGCACTGCTGGCGGTGCTGGCGCTGGTTGCCGGGGCGTGGCGATGGCGCGGGCGATACCCCACGTGGTCGGTGGCGGTGCTGTTCTACTTTGCGGGGCAGTTGCTGGAGTCCACCACGATTGCGCTGGAGCTGTATTTCGAACATCGCAACTACGTGCCGGCGATGCTGATGTTTTGGCCGCTGGCCTGGTGGCTGGCCGACACGCGCACCCTGGCCTGGCCCCGGCGCGCGTTGATGGTGGCGCTGCCGCTGGGGCTGGCGCTGATGACGCACGCACGCGCCGAGGTGTGGGGCAACGTGCACACGCAGGCACTGGTGTGGGCGCGCATCAATCCGGAGTCTCCCCGCGCACAAGCCAATGCCGCCCAGATACTGGTGCAGTCGGGCCAGCCGCGAGAGGCCGCCGCGCTGCTGCAAGCACTGCTCGCCAGGCGACCGGACGAAAGCCAGCTCGCCTTCAACCTGATCGGCGCGCACTGCCAGATGGGCGGCATCACGCCGGCCGACATCGAGGCTGGACGCATCGCCATGCGCGGCAGCGCCAACACCGGCTCGCTGTTTGCCCACTGGTTCGAGCGCACCTTGCCCGTGGCCATGCACGGCCGCTGCCCCGGCCTGAGTACCGACGTGCTGCTGGACTTTATCGACGCCGGCCTGCACAACCCGCGCCTGTCCAGCCCCGGCCGCCAGCAAGACATGATCTACCTGCGTGGCACCGTGGCCCTCGCCCGTCACCAGCCCGATGCGGCATTGGCGGACTTTATCCAAGCGCTGGATCTGCAAGTACGCCCGGCCATGGCCCTGAAAGGCGCCGCCGCCCTCGGCGCAGCCGGCTACCCGCAACAAGGGCTGCAACTGCTCGACCACTACCAGCAACACAAGGCCGCCAGCATGCCTGCACGGTCAGGCATGCCGATGCTGCATGCGTGGGTGCTTGCACGGCAAAACTACTGGGCCAATGAGGTGACCCACCTGCGACGGCAACTGAATCTCGATGCACACGATGCCAAGCCCCATACCGGGGCACGTCCTTCGGCCGTGCGCGAGCGCTCTGGCGGGGAGCGGCTTTAGCCGCGATGGGTTTTCCGGTGACACCACCGGCGAGAGCATCGCGCACAGGGTGCGCTCCTACAAACAGCGCCGCCCACCTGTGGGAGCGGCTTTAGCCGCGATGGGTTTTCCGGTGATACCACCGGCGAGAGCGTCGCGCACAGGGTGCGCTCCTACAAACAGCGCCAGACCCGTAGGAGCGCACCTTGTGCGCGATTGCCCTGGCGAGGAAAGCATCGCGACTGAAGTCGCTCCCACAAAAAATCAGGCCACCGGACGGGGCTGGCGGCAGCTGAGTCTCGACGCCCACGCCGCCAAGCCCAATACTGACGCCACGACATCCGAAGCGAGCACCCTTCACTGATGCGCCCTTCCCTACGCCAGCTGCTCCCTCGCGCGGTATTGATTGCCGCATTCATCGCCACTATCGGCGTGTACTGGTCGGGCCTGTCCGGTGGCTTCCTGTTTGACGACTATCCGAACATCGTCGAGAACCACGGCGTGCAGCCGAAGGATGTCAGCGTGCCGTCGCTGGTGCGCGCGGCGTTGTCGTCGCCGTCGAGCGAGTTCAAGCGGCCGCTGGCGTCGTTGAGTTTTGCCGCCAACTACCTGGCCAGCGGGCTTGATCCGTATGCCATGAAGCTGACCAACCTGGTCATCCACCTGTTGAACGGCCTGCTGGTGTTTGTGCTGGTGCGGCGGTTGATGGGTGCGGTGCCTGTAGGAGCGCACCCTGTGCGCGATGCTTTTGGCAGGCCGGGCCAAGAGCATCGCGCACAGGGTGCGCTCCTACAAACAGCGCCGGCCACGTTTTCCGGCGACGCCTCAGGCGAGAGCGTCGCGACTGAAGTCGCTCCCACAAAAGATTCGGGCGACCGGGCGGGGGTGGTGGCGGCGCTGGTGGCGGCGGGTTGGATGTTGTTGCCGATCAACCTCACCGCCGTGGTGTATGTGGTGCAGCGCATGGAGAGCATGGCCAACCTGTTCGTGCTGCTGGGGTTGATCGGCTATGTGCACGGGCGAGAGCGCATGCTGGCCGCCAGCGGCAGCGCCCTTGGGGGTTTGGCGCTGTGCGTCGCCAGCCTGGCGCTGGGTACTGTCCTTGGGCTGATGGCCAAGGAAACCGCCGTGATGCTGCCGCTGTATGCGTTGCTGGTGGAGGCGATCGTGTTTCGCTTTCGCGCATCGACGGGCTCGCCGCGTCGGGTGGATCGCGGCGTGGCGGCGCTGTTTGTGCTGCTGCTGGCGGTGCCGTTGCTGGTGGGGCTGGCGTGGTTGCTGCCGGGGCTGTTTCGCGCCAGCCGTTGGGCGACGCGTGATTTCACCCTGGTGACGCGCCTGCTGAGCGAGGCGCGCATCGTGGCCGACTACATCCCGTGGACGATTTTCCCCACGCCGGGCGCGCTGTCGTTCTATCACGACGACTTTCCCATCTCGACCGGCTTGCTTTCGCCATGGACCACGCTGGCCAGCATGGCGTTGCTGGCGGGCCTGGCGGTACTGGCGTGGTGGCTGCGCAGGCGGCAGCCGCTGGTGGCGCTGGGCATTTCACTGTTTCTGGGTTGCCACCTGCTCACCGGCACGGTGCTGCCGCTGGAGCTGATCTACGAGCACCGCAACTACTTTGCCAGCCTTGGCCTGATGCTGGCCGTCATCCCCTACCTCGCCGCGCCTGCCCAGGCCCACCCGCTCGCCCTGCCCCGTTACACGCTGCTGGGCGGGCTGCTGCTGAGCTGGGCCGCGCTTACCGCGCTCACCGCGCACGCCTGGGGCAACCCGCTGCGGCTGGCCGAAGACCTGGCCTCGCGCGCGCCGCAGTCGCCCCGCGCGCAATACGAGCTGGGCCGCACCTACATCATCTATTCGCACTACAAGCCCGACTCGCCGTTTACCCGACTGGCCTATGCGCCGCTGGAACGCGCCGCCGCGCTGCCCAAGTCGTCGATCCTGCCGGAGCAGGCGCTGATCTTCATGAACGCGCGCATGCACCTGCCGCTGAAAGACGCCTGGTGGGACAGCATGATCGCCAAGCTCAAGGCCCACCCGCCCGGCGTGCAGGACGAAAGCTCGCTGGGCGCGCTTACCCAATGCGTCCGGTCGGGCCGCTGCGACCTGCCCACCGACCGCATGATGAGCGCCTTCATGGCCGCCCTCGACCACCCCAACCCGCGCCCGCGCCTGCTGGCCACCTACGGCGACTACGCCTGGAACGTGCTGGACGACCACGCCCTTGGCGAACGCGTCACCCGCGACGCCGTTGCCGCCGCCCCCGGCGAACCGGCCTACCGCATCACCCTCATCCGCATGCTCGCCGCCCAAGGCCGCAAAGCCGACGCCGAACAAGCCCTGCAACAACTGCAAACCCTCAACATCGGCGGCCGCCTCAACAGCAGCCTGGATGAACTGCGCGCGATGCTGGGGCGGCTGTAGCGGCAACAACAGCGCGCAAGCCCCGTAGGAGCGGCTTCAGCCGCGATGCTCTGCGCCCGGTGCCACCAAAAGCATCGCCACTGAAGTGGCTCCCACAAACAGCGCCAACCCCGTAGGAGCGCACCTTGTGCGCGATGCTCTTGATTGCGTGACGAAGAGCGATCGCGCACAAGGTGCGCTCCTACAAAACAGCGCCGCCAAACCTGTGGGAGCGCACCGAAGTGCGCGATGGCTCCTGGCCTCAGCCCCGCCCAAAGCAACGCCGCCAAAGCGCCCCACACCGGCCGCCCAGCCGACAACCACCGCCCGACCGCCAACCGCTCCCTCCCCTGCTTGCAGGGGAGGGCTGGGGAGGGGTGGCTCTTGATCTCCATGCCGCCCATCACACCACGTGTAACCAAGGCCAAACAGCGGCACACTTCATCCGTTATCGCAGGCAATATGGGTGGGCTGCCAGGCTGCCCACACGCACGGACATCGCGACTACCGAATGACGAACGACCTCAAAAAGATCTGGGCCATTTTTACCCCGGCGGAACGGCGCAAATCCGTGTGGATGATGGTGCTGGTGGCGCTGATGGCCATGGCGGAAACCGGGGGTGTGCTTTCCATCATGCCGTTTCTGTCGGTGCTGGGCCGGCCCGATGTGGTGCAGCAAAACCCGTGGCTGCGCCTGGCCTACGAGGCCGGCGGCTTCCAAGGCACGCGGGAGTTTCTGATTGCGCTGGGGCTGGCATCCATCGCCACGGTGCTGGCGTCGTCGGTGTTCAAGACCATCACCCTGCACTTGATGAGCCGCTTTATCCACCTGCTGCGCCACTCCACCAGCGCGCGGCTGCTGTCGCGCTACCTGCACCAGCCGTATGAGTTCTTCCTCACCCGCAACCCCTCGGTATTGAGCCGCAACGTGCTGTCCGAGGTGGATCAGTTGCTGTTCAACCTGATCCAGCCGCTGTCGCAGTTGATCGCCCAGGGCGCGGTAGTGCTGGCCATTCTGCTGCTGGTGTTTCTCTACAACCCGCTGACCGCACTGGCCATCGTGGCGGTGGTGGGGCTGCTGTACGGCACCATCTACGGCGTGGTGCGCAAGCGCCTGGCGCGCATTGGCGCGGAGCGGCAAAGCGCCAATGGCGAGCGTTTCCAGTCGTGCAACGAGGTGCTTGGCGGCATCAAGGACGTCAAGGTGACGCATGCCGCCTCGGCCTATCAACAAACCTTCAACCAGGCCTCGCGCGTGTACTCCCGCCACATGGCCACCAGCGACACGCTGAGCCAGTCGCCGCTGTATTTGGTGGAAGCGGTGGGCTACAGCGGGCTGATCCTGCTGGCGCTGCTGTTGATGCTGCAACGGGGCGACATTGCCCACGTATTGCCGGCGCTTGGCCTGTACGGTTTTGCCGCCTACCGCATGCTGCCGTCCGTGCAGATCATGTACCGCGGCTTTGCCAAGCTGAAGTTCTCCTCCGCCGCGCTGGACGCCATTCACCGCGACCTGCGCCTGCCCGAAGAAGCCCCCGTTGCCGCCGCCGCGCCACTGGCCCCGAGCAAGGAAATCCGCCTGCAAGGCGTCACCTACGCCTACCCCTCCACACCCGACAAGCCGGTGCTCAACGACTTCAACCTCACCATCCCCGCCGGCACCAGCGTGGGCATTGTCGGCAAGACCGGCGCCGGCAAAAGCACGCTGATGGACATTCTGCTGGGCCTGCTGCAACCCCAGGCCGGCACCCTGAGCGTGGACGACACCCCCATCGACACCAGCAACGTCGCCGCCTGGCAACGCGCCATCGGCTATGTGCCGCAACACATCTACCTGGCCGACGCCAGCGTGGCCGAGAACATCGCCTTTGGCGTACCCCGCCACGAGATCGACATGGCCGCCGTGCAACGCGCCGCGCGAGCAGCGCAAATCCACGACTTCATCGCCACCGAACTGGCAAACGGCTACGACACAAGGATTGGCGACCGGGGCATTCGACTTTCTGGCGGGCAGCGCCAGCGGGTGGGCATCGCAAGGGCGCTGTATCGCGATCCGCCGATAATTTTCCTAGATGAAGCTACAAATGCCCTAGATCACCAAACAGAAGAAAATATCAACAAATCATTAAAAATGATCTCAGAAAAAAAAACCGTCATATCCATAACCCACAAACAACATAACGAATTTGAAAAAGAGATTAACCTAACTCCAGAATAAATCATCGAAAAAATCGTCGACACCACAATCAACCACTTCCACCACAACCAACACCACCACTTCGGAAATTGGAATGAAAAAATTAAGAGACATACCATTACTTCGTATTTTTCACCGTCTCTATATAGAAATATCCAAGCCCGCCCCACTAAACAATTTCGACAACTATGACGAATATTGGGAATCGCGAGTTAACGATGGTCGAGTCCATCGCCACCGAGATCGATTTACCATCATATCCAATCTCATCCGCCACGATGAATCCGTGCTTGACATAGGGTGCGGAGACGGATCATTCCAAAAGCATCTCATGGAGAAGCACCCATCCTGCCGATCATTAGGAGTTGACACTTCAGCAGCCGCCATTGAAAGGCTACATCACCAAAATATCAATGCCCTGCAAATATCACCACAAATGAGGCTAAAAGAACAAATTGGTGAACATTGGGACGTAATAACAATGATGGAGGTAATAGAACACATCGTCGACGCCGAAGATCTTATGCATCAAGTTATGGAAATGAATCCTTCGCGCATCTTCATAACCATTCCAAACGTCGGATGTATAAAGCACCGCTTAAGACTTATGTTTGGAGGACGATTTCCAATAACATCGATTTTTTACCACATGAAGGAGCACGTACGCTTCTGGACCGTCAAAGACTTCAAGCAATGGAGCAAGGCCATGGGTCTTCACATCATATCAATCCACGGTCAATTCGACCAAGGCGACAAACTCGTTAAATTTGTAGTCAAGAAGTGGCCAACGCTATTTGCCGACAGAGTTGTCTACGAGCTAACCAAGAAGCCTAATTAACGCAATCATCATGACCCAAAACATCACCAGGCACATTTCGCCAGCCATAAGTCTTATTATTGCCGCAACTGGGTGGCTACTCTTTTTCCCGCTAACCCTGATAATCAAAAGAAATCCGCGCCTCGTCGTCTTTTTTGGCCGCGACGGAGGTCGCTACATAGATAACTGCAAGCATCTTTTTGCAGCATTCAATGAATATGGCGATGCTGACATAAAGGCTGTCTTTTTAGCCAAAAGCAAGTCATTGCGTAATGAAATACGCTCACTCGGCGGCAAGGCCGCCACAGTAGGAGGATTTGAGGCCTGGCGTCTCTGGCTTACCGCCGGGACCATCGTGGTCGACAATATTGACTGGCCAAACTCTGGCCGCTTCCCCGCCTCTCGGGGAGCAAAGCTAATACAGCTTTGGCATGGAATACCGCTAAAGCATATCCAACTAACCCTGTTTAGATCACGCCTCAAGCACCTTCCCAAATTTATTGCCTTAGCCCTTCGCGTACAAAAAATAGTTACTGGTCGATATGTCAAGAGCGACATGTTTCTAAGCACATCCAAGTATATAACAAACAGCTCATTTTCTTCGGCATTCAATTACACCAACGTCTCTCACGCTGGTTATCCGAGAAATGATGTACTCATGCAATCCGGCAACGCACTGGCGGAGCATGGCGTAGACACGAGCATTCTAGAAAGTATTTCCAAGCATAAAAATGATGGCGTTCGCGCTATCGGCATGTACGCCCCAACCTTCCGAAGGAATTTTGACGACCCCTTCCTAACAGGAAAGGTCGATCTTGACGAGCTTTCGAAAATAGCATCCGAACTCAACATGCTACTGTTAGTCAAGCTACACCCATGGATGCATGACCACTACAGCGAAATCTCCCTCCCCTCAATACTTTTCGTCAAACCGGACTCCGACGCCTACCCACTCATGCGGGAAATTGACTTCCTAATAACCGACTACTCTTCAATCTTCTTTGACTACCTACTCCGGGATCAACCGATAATTTTCTTCCCCTACGACATAGATTCATACCTTAAATTCGACCGCCCCATGTATTTTGATTATGAAAAAATGACTCCAGGCCCCAAAGTAACAAATATGTCGGGTATTAGATTAGAGCTAAACAAAATTTCCAGCGGCATCGATAATTGGCGGAACGAACGGAATGCTATCCGCAACCTTGTATTCGATCACACTGATAATTTCTCCGGAAAGCGCTTGGTTGTAAATATAATCAACGACATACGAATTAACCACTCTACAAAAGGATAAATGTATCTCGACATCACTCGACAACCCACCAACAATGGCATTTCTTTAATCAGCGAAGTCAGGCCTTGGCTACAGCCATTCCTTCTCTTACTTTAATCATCGGCGCAGGCTTTGGAGGCAGCGTGGTCTGTCGTGAGCTGGCCGACGCCGGCTGCCGCGTCCACATCATCGACAAGCGCCCGCATGTCGGCGGCAACGCCTACGATGAGCCGGATGCCCAGGGCGTGCTGGTGCATCGTTATGGGCCGCACATTTTCCACACCAACGGCGAACGCATCTTTCAATGGCTGTCGCGCTTTACCGAGTGGCGGCCCTACGAGCACCGGGTGCGCGGCGTGGTTGACGGCAAGCTGTATCCCTTTCCCATCAATCGCGACACGTTGAACCTGTTGTACGGTCTCTCGCTGGACGAGGCCGGGGCAGCGGCGTTTTTTGAACGCGTGCGCGAACCGCGCGATCCGGTGCTTACCAGCGAGGACGTGGTGCTGAACTCGGTGGGCCGCGACCTGTACGAAAAGTTTTTCCTCAACTACACCCGCAAGCAGTGGGGGATGGAGCCGTCCGCGCTGAAGGCTGGCGTGGCTGCACGCATCCCGGTGCGCACCAATACCGACGACCGCTATTTCACCGACACCTTTCAGGCCATGCCGCTGCACGGCTACACCAAGATGTTTGAGGCAATGCTCGACCACCCGAACATCACGGTGGAGCTGGGCGTGGATTTTGCCGAGGTGCGCCAGCGTGGCGGCTACGGCCACGTGGTCTATACCGGCCCCATCGACGCGTATTTCGACTACCGCTACGGCCACCTGCCCTACCGCTCGCTGCGTTTCGAGCACGAGCACCTGCACGCCACGGCCCAATACCAGGACGTGGGTACGGTGAATTACCCCAACGACCACGCCTATACGCGCATTACCGAGTTCAAGCACCTGACTGGCCAGCAACATGCCGGCACGTCGATTGTGCGCGAGTACCCGCAGGCCGAGGGCGATCCGTATTACCCGGTACCAAGCAGTGAGAACGAGGCGCTTTTCAAGCGCTACGAGACACTGGCGAAGCAGGAGCCGAATGTGACCTTTGTGGGCAGGCTGGCCCAGTACCGCTACTACAACATGGATCAGGTCGTAGGCGCCGCGCTGACGGCGGCCAAGCAATTGCTTGCGCGGTGGCAGGCCGGCGCTTGAGGGTTGCGGGGAAGGTTTTTGGGGGACCGCCAAGAAGAGCATCGCCGCTGAAGCGGCTTCTGCAAGGGGCGACAAAGCTCGTAGGAGCGCACCTGTCCACAAGGGTGGGCTCCTACAGCAATGCGGCGAGTTGGTGGGAGCTTCAGCCGCGATGCTCGTGATCCGGGGCTGATCGAAAGCAAGAGCATCGTGACTGAAGTCGCTCCCACAACAACCACCGCCGACCTGTAGGAGCGCACCTTGTGCGCGATGCTTTTGGCCGGGATGACCAGACGTTTGTCTGTTGAGAGCAGGGATAGGGGATGGGGTGGTTTGTACGAGCATCGCGCACAAGGTGCGCTCCTACGGGTTTTTTGCATTCTGTGGGGCTTGGGGTCAGCTTGGCGGCTTCAGGGGCATCGCCCACAGGGTGGGCTCCTACAAGCAGTGTGGCGAGATGGTGGGTATGGGGCGCCCGCCATTTGGTGAGGTGGTGACTTGGTGTTAAGGTGCGAAGACACCAAACTGGGTGGTATCGCCATGAATCGACTCACCATTTCGCTCAGCCCTCCCCGCTACCGGGCGCTCAAGGAGGCGTCGGCGCAGCGCGGCAAATCGATCGGCCAGCTGATCGAGGAGAGTCTGGAGTTTTACGGCATCAAGACCAAGGACGAGGCTCTCGACCTCGTGAAACGCGCGCGTGCGCACAGCGGCCTGGATGACACACAAGCCATGGAGCTGGCGAACGAGCAGGTTCGCCAGCAACGCCGCCGATGAGCGGCGTTGTCATTGTTGACACCAATATCCTGGTCGCAGGTTTGCTGACCTCGCGCCAGGATTCTCCCGTGGCCCGGATCGTGGACGGCATGCTGTCGGCCGCGTTTCCGTTTGTGGTTTCCGAGGCGTTGCTGGCCGAATACCGCGCCGTGCTTGCGCGCCCGGCAGTATGCAAGCTGCATGGGCTTTCCACGGGCGACAGGGACAACCTGCTGTTGACACTGGCGCAACACGCCATTGTGCTGGCCCCGGTACCGGCGCCCGCTGCACCTGATTCTGGCGACCAGCACCTGTGGGAGTTGCTTGCCGCCCACCCCGACACCCGGCTGGTCACCGGCGACAAGCTGCTGATGACCGGACATGACTACGCCGCACGCGTGGTGACGGCACAGGTCTTTGTGGCGGAAATGGCCATCGGCGAACCGTCCAACCTGCACACGGGCGCCGATGGCGACACCGCTGGCTTACCGCAAAAGGATTGAGATGCGCATCGCCTTTCTCTGCAAACGGCGCTACATGGGCAAGGACGTGATCCTCGACCGCTACGCGCGGCTGTACGAGATCCCGTACCAGCTGGCCCGGCTGGGCCACCAGGTGCACGGCTACTGCCTGAGCTATCACGGTGACGCGGATGGCCAGTGGGAGCATGACGCTGGCCCCGGACGGCTGACGTGGACGTCACGCGGGCTTGGGCGGCTGATGGTGCCGTCTTTGGCGGGCTACCCTCGCCGGCTGCTTCGGCAACTGCGCCAACAGCCGCCGCAACTCCTGATTGGCGCCTCGGATATTCCCCATGTGGCGCTTGCCGGCTGGCTCGCCAAGCGGCTGGGTATTCCCTACGCCATCGACCTGTACGACAACTTTGAAGGCTTTGGACAAGCCCGCCTGCCCGGCATGGTGTCGCTGTTGCGCCGCGCTGTGCGTGGCGCCGCCGTGGTCACCACCACCAGCGAGCCGCTGAGGCAGCTGGTACGGGAAACCTACCGCGCCAAGGGCGAAGTTGTTGCCATGCCGAGCACGGTGGACAAAGGCGTTTTTCACCCGATGGAAAAAGCGGCTTGCCGCGCGTCACTCGGGCTTGCGCAGGACGCAAGGCTGATCGGCACCGCCGGCGGGCTCTATCGCGAAAAAGGCATCGCCACGCTGTACGACGCATGGAAGATCGTGGCCGCCCAGCGCCCTGACGTGCACCTGGTGCTTGCCGGCCCGCTGGAGGCAAGCTGCCCACCGCCCACGGGTGCGCGTGTTCATCACCTGGGCATGCTGCCGCACGCACGCACGGCCGAGCTTTTCAACGCGCTGGACGTCGGCGCCATCTGTATCCGCGATACGCTTTTTGGCCGCTACAGCTTTCCGCAGAAGGCTTACGAAATGCTGGCATGCGAGCTGCCCGTGGTGTCGGCGCGTGTGGGGGCGATGACCACGCTGCTGGCGCAGACACCGTCATCCCTGTACGACGCGGAAGACGCCAAGGGGCTGGCCACCGCCCTGCTGGCGAAACTCGATCAACCCGTGCTTGCCGATGTGCCCATTGCGGACTGGGCACAGCTGATACGGACAGTGGAACCCAAGCTTGAGGCCGCCGTTGCCGCCAATTGAGAGACGTCAGTAGCGTGGCGCCTGGTGCCAGCGCCAGGCGCTCTCGACAATGGTACGCATGTCGCCAAATTGCGGCTGCCAACCCAGCTCGTCTCTTGCACGCCGTGCATCGGCCACCAGTACCGGGGGATCACCCGCGCGGCGCGGCGCGTTGATGACAGCAATGGGCTGCCCGACAACCTGGCGCGCCGCCTCGACAACCTCCATCACACTGAAGCCCTGCCCGTTGCCCAGATTGAAGCGATGGGCCCCAGCATGGTCATCCAGATAACCCCAAGCGCGCACGTGCGCCTGCGCCAAGTCGTGCACATGGACGTAATCACGCACGCAGGTACCGTCGCGGGTGTCGTAGTCGGTACCAAACACCTGCAATGCATTGCCGCGCCCCCGCGCGTGACGCAGCAGGTTGGGGATGAGATGGGTTTCCGGCTCGTGCGACTCACCCGTCTCCCCATCAGGGTCAGCGCCCGCCGCGTTGAAATAGCGCAGCGCCACCGAGCGCAAACCATGGGCAAGGGCCGCGTCTTCAAGCATGCGCTCCACCATCAGCTTGCTGGCGCCGTAGGGGTTGATGGGCAACGTGGGGTGCGACTCATCGATCAGCGCTTGCTGCGGAACCCCATAGACCGCCGCCGTGGACGAAAACACCAGGCGATCCACACCGGCTTGACGCATCGCATCGAGCAGGTTGAGGGCGCCTGACACGTTGTTTTCGTAGTACGCGTAGGGCACGCGCATGGATTCGCCCACCTGCGACATCGCCGCAAGATGCATCACCGCGTCGAAACGATGCGCGGCAAACAGCCGGCTCAACGCGCTTTTGTCACGCAGGTCGCCCTCAACCAGATCACCCCAGCGCACCGCTTCGCGATGCCCTGTGGAAAGGTTGTCAAACACGGTGACGTTGCAGCCCTCCTCCGCAAGCACCTTCGCCAGCTGCGCGCCGACATAGCCAGCACCACCGCACACCAAAACATGTTTCATGCGTTTGCCCCTCGCGGTACCGTGCGGCCGCCATCAAGCCGCACGAGGCAAGCCCGTTGTCGCAGGTTTCTCTTGTCGATCTTCAATGCGCCAAGCCTGCGAGTAGTTGGTGAAGTGCCGAGTGGGGATGATATCGCCCTTGTTGCAGACGCTGACGGGGGTGCGGTGAGGCGGCTGTGGGAGTGGTTTCAGCCGCCAGCTTTTGGGGCCTGGCTTGGTGAAGAGCATCGCGACTGAAGTCGCTCCCACAACGGCCTGCGCCCTGTCTGTAGGAGCGCACCCTGTGCGCGATGCTCTTGGCCCCAACCCCACCAAAAGCATCGCGCACGACCGAAGGAAGTCCCTTGTGGACAAGGTGCGCTCCTACAGATGGCGTGCGACCTGCCTGTGGGAGCGGCTTCAGCCGCGATGTGCTTGGCCCGATGAAGAGCATCGCCGCTGAAGCGGCTCCTACATGGCTGCGCGCTTACATGATGGACGGAAGTTCGGTGGGTGGCGCACCACCCAAGGAGTTTGAGCGTAACGTCACGTTGGGGAGATCACGCACTGCCTTCACCGCGTCGACCAACGTCTGCTTCTCATCGGCTGTCAGTGTTTTCAGGTCGCCATCGTTGAAATAGACCAGTGCTTTCAGGCTTTCGCTGGGCTGGAAATTCGGGCCATATAAGCACCTGGCTGATGCCAGTCCGCGCGACAAATCCACGCCCGCATTGATCATGGCGGAGATGTCTCGATAGTCCTTGGCCTCCGCGCGCTGAAGTATCACTTTGACCTTGGTTGCCATCAGGTCGTCGAGGGAGGCCACCCGCACAACACCATCGTCGGTAAGGTCCGGCTCGCCTACCCGGCCGAAGGCGATGGTGCCGAAGAAAGAAATCTTGACATGCTCGTGCCCTGAATCCGCATTGGGGGCAAGCACGCCCCAGGTGTTGTCCTGATCTTGCAATGTGGTGGATTGCGCCATGAACGGAAAAGCCGCTTTGATGGCGGCTTTGTCAAGTGGATATTCCGAAAAGAAATCGAAATCCACGGAATCGCGATGCCCCAATCGAAGTGCGATGGCGGTGCCACCGTACAGCGTAAAACCGAGAGCCGGCGCATTCCCAAGCTGCGGCCACAGAAGCCTCTGGACGGGGGGCAATATGTCCAGGCGAGGCTTGAATCTCTCCGTCACTCGAATCTCCGCACGGGCAATGCCGGCACCTCGTCCACGCCGGACAGGCCCAGACGATAGTGCCAGTAAGCCCAAGAGCGCTCATTGAACTGGCCTGCCTCCGCGTGAATCAGCACTTCGCGAAGTGCCGCCTCGCCAACTTGCGAGGCAAGCGCCTGAACGTCGGCGTAGTCACCGATATTCATGACTTGGGCAATCACCCGCTCAGGCATGGCCACGGCGTCTTCCGGTGTTTTCCACCAGATGTACTTGCCGGCAAATGGCTTCAAGGACGCTTGATTGATCCCGACCATGATGACTCCGCGACACGGGTGCGCTGCACCACTGATTTTACGACAAAAAGTCATATAAATCAATAACAAATGACTTTATGCCAATAATGTCTGCCGCTGTTTCGACGGGTCGGGAAAGGGATTTCCGTGAATGCGGACAACGCATTGGGGAGAAAACCGGTTGTGGAAGTGGCTTCGGCCGCGAGGCTTTTGGGCGAGGTTGGTGGAGAGCATCGCCACTGAAGTGGCTCCCACAACAGCCTTCGCCCTGTCTGTAGGAGCGCACCCTGTGCGCGATGCTTTTGGCTCCAGCCCACCAAAAGCATCGCGCACAGGGTGCGCTCCTACAGTTGGCGTGCGCCGCAGCGGTGGGAGCGGTTTCAGCCGCGAGGGTTTTGGGTTGACCTGACGAAAAGCATCGCCGCTGAAAGCGGCTCCTACAAGGGCTGCACTCTGCGCGCTTGCTGGCGAAGGCCTGTCACTCTCAAGCGGCTCTCGGGCGAATGCGATCCAGGGTCTTGCCCAGGGCGCGCTTGGCGATTTCCAGCTCATAGCGCGCTTGCAGGTTCAGCCATACATCCGGTGTGGTGCTGAAATACCGCGAAAACCGCAGTGCGGTGTCGGCCGTGATGCCGCGCCGCTCACCCGCAATCTCGGCCACACGAGCCGGCGTAACGCCGATTGACCGCGCAATTTCGTTTGCCGACAACGCCAACGGAACCATGAATTCTTCGCGGAGAATTTCGCCCGGATGGATCGGCGGCAGCGTGTTGGTTGCCATGCTCATTTCCTCAGTGATAGTCCACTATTTCGACGTTGCAGGCGTCACTGCCAACCCATGTGAAGCAGATACGAAACTGATCGTTCACCCTGATGCTGTGCTGCCCCTTGCGGTCACCTTTCAGTGCCTCCAGGCGATTGCCGGGCGGCGCACGCAGATCGTCCAACGCACCGGCTGCCGCCAGATACTCCAGCTTTCGGCGTGCGGGACCTTCGATGTTCACCCAACGGCGAACCCGAACGCCGTTGAACAAGGCTTCCGTGTCACTGTGGGCAAAGGTTTTGATCACGGCTCATCGTATATCGACAAACGATACAGCGCAAATGGAACGGCTTCAGCTGCGATGCGCGTGCTTTCCGTAGGAGCGCAACCTTGTGCGCGATGCCTTTTTTGAAGCCAGGGCGAAGAGCGCCCTCTCTCCCCAACCCTCTCTCCCGCAAGCGGGAGAGAGGGCGTCAAAAGCCGGGTGAGCTGCGGGGGAACCGCGAGGCTTTGGGGCTGGCCTGGTGCGCCCACATGGGCTACGGCTGCGGTCCGCCCGGGGATGGCGGAGCGATGCAGCGGAACACGTGGTCGCCGAAGACGGGCCAATCGAAGCGGGTTGCAAACGCCCGGCTTGATGCGGCCAAGGCACCCGGGGTGCGCAGCGTGTCGAGGATGGCCTTGGCCATGGCCTGCGTGTCGCCGGGGGCAACAAGATGGCCCGACTGGCCTTCCGCCACGGCATCGATGACACCGCCGGTGGCATACGCCACGGTCGGCAAACCATGGGCGGCCGCCTCGATGGCGACCATGCCGAAGCCTTCAGGGTCGTGGGGAATGTGCTGTACGGGAAACACGTGGATGTGGGCGGCACGGTAAATTGCCGCAAGCTCCGCGCGATCCACGATGACACCCAGAAACTTGATATTGCCGCCCACGCCATGGGCATCGGCGGCCTTCTGGATGCTCTGCGGCGTCTGGGCCTGTGCGTGCAGCGCCTGCGTGGGCGCGTCACCCACGATCAACAGCAGCACGTCGGGCATCACCGCCGCCACGGCAGGCAGCACATCGGACACAAACTCGCGCAGGCCCTTGCGGCGGCTGAGGCGCCCGACCGACAGCAGCACCGGCCGCTGTCCCAGTTGGTGGCGGACACGAAACTCGGCCACAGCCTGCGGCGGCAACGCATCCGTGGATACATCGACGCCGGGGTGCACGATGCCGATGCGCTCCGGGCGCACGCCCATGGCAATGGCGAGATCGCGCGTGGGGTTGCTGTTGGCGATCACCGTATCCATCCGCCGGATCAGCGGATGCCACAGCGCGCGATACACCTTGTGGCGCACCGCGATGTCGAGCCCGTGCACATACACCGCCGCGCGCGCGCCACACAGCCTGGCCGCCAGCCAGGCGATGGGCGCCACCAGGCCGCTGCCGGCAAGAATCACGTCCGGCCGCCATTGCCGGGCACGCCGCAACGCCCTCCACTGCGCGCCCAGCAGGAACCGCCACAGCGGTTTCAGCGGCGCCTCCTCAACCGCCACACCCGGCGGCGCCAAGGCCGCCGCACCGCGCGGCCCGACCACGCGCACGTCGGCACGATGGGCCAGCTCCTGCGCCATGTGCCAGTTGAGGCGCTCCATCCCGCCCACCAGCGGCGGCAGGTTGCGGGTAAGAAGAAGAAGGCGCAGGCGCGGGGTTGGGACGGCCATCGTGTCAACGGATTCGCGGCGCACTATCGGGCAACCATCCCCGCTTTTGCAGTTCCGCATGCAAGGCAGTGCTCGCTCCCGTCAGCATGGGGACAAGCTCATGCCCGGACTGGAGGGCGCTGGCGAGAATGGCAGGATCTTCGATGTACTCGTGGATCATCTGATTGCGCAGTTGGCGGGCACTCATCCAGTTGTCGACTGACGCCAGCCAGCCAAATCGCTCGGCACGATCAAGATTGTCGATGGCAGCACCCACAGGCTCGCCCAGTGCACGCAAAAGCGCGGGGACAAGCTTGTCGCCAAGCGTGTCCTGCAAACGACCGAAACGGGCGACAAATGCCTCGACACGCTCGGACAGGCCGACATCCGTATCGAGCTGTCGCGCCCGCGCCACCGAGAAAGGCTCGGTGAAAAGACGCCGATCCGTCGCCAGCAGATGCTCGTGCTCCCGCCGGGATACGCGCGCCAGAAAATGTAGCCGCCCCAACAGTCCGGCATCCATGCTCATAACTCGACACCCTCCCGAAAAGCCACCTCGTGGATGGGCAGGCGCAGGAGATTGGGGGCGGCCAGCAGCACGTCCACTTTTCGGCCGGCCAGGATGCGGCTGGCGCGCGCGGCCATGCGTGCGGCGAGCGGGGCGGGGTTGGTTGCCGGCGAGGCCAGCTCCAGCAGCAGGTCGACATCGCCGCCCTTGCGGGTGTCGTCCAAGCGCGAGCCGAACAGGCGCAAGCGCGCGTCGACCCCGCCCTCTTCCAGGGCCAGGCGTTTCAGTTGCTGGATCTGTTCCGCACTCAGGCGCATGCGCAACCCCGGGTAGTCAGTGCGGCCAGTTTAGCCCACGAGGCCGGCGCGTCATGGTGCCAAGCTAGGCATCACGCCGATACGTCAACGCCGTGATCTGCTCGGAGATCAGCCCGATCAGGAAGATGATGACGGCGGCGCTCCACATCAGCGTGCTCATGTTGGTGAGTCGCCCGTACATGAAAAAAGTACGGGCGTAATTGGCCAGACCCAGCAGGAAAAACACGCCGCTGGCCGGCACAAACAGCTTGAGCGGCGAGTACAGCGTGGCGATCTTGAAGATGATCAGCAAAAAGCGCACGCCGTCGGGCAAGGGCCGGATATGGCTTTTGCCCACGCGCTGCGCGGCGGTGATGGGCACGTAGGCCACCGGGTAGGCGCTGCGGAAAAACGCCATGGTGCTGGTGGTGGGGTAGCTGAAGCCGTTGGGCAGCAGGTGCAGAAACTCGCGAAACTTGTCGGCGCGCGCGGCACGAAAGCCGGAGGTGAGGTCGGCCACGGTGTGGCCCACCATGCGCGAGGCCAGCCAGTTGTACATGGTGTTGGCCAGGCCACGGCCCATGCCGGCCTGGCTGCTCCAGTCGCGCGCGCCGACCACCATGTCATAGCCCTCGGCCAGCCGGTGCAGCAGCTTGGCGATGTCGGCCGGGTCGTGCTGGCCGTCCGCATCCATGAACACCAGGATGTCGCCCGTGGCCGCCCGCGCGCCCCGTTTGATGGCCGCGCCATTGCCCATGGAATACGGCGAGGACAGGCACTGCACGCCATGGCTGGCGCATACCGCGCGGGTGTTGTCGGTGCTGCCGTCGTCCACCACGATGATCTCGGCATCGGGATGCTTGGCGCGCAGGCTGGGCAGCAACGCCGCCAGCGCTGGCGCCTCGTTCTTGGCTGGCAGGACGATGCTGAGGCGATTCAACGGATGCTCCCCGGGTGAACAGGCATCATAGCGTGAAGGTTGGAGGCGTGTGGGCGAGGCTTTGTGCGGGAGTTGGCGGCTTTTTCTGTGGAAGCTTCAGCCGCGATGCTGTTGGCGTGCACCCCGCCTGTAGGAGCGCACCTTGTGCGCGATGCTTTTGGTGGCGTGACGAAAAGCATCGCGCACAAGGTGCGCTCCTACGGGGCTCCGGCCGTGGCTGTGGGATGGGAGCGGTGGTGGCGCGAGGGGGCTAAAATGGTCGGCCCCTCGCCTATCGGCCATCCCCATGCAGCACCTGACCATCGTCACCACCGGCGGCACCATCGACAAGATCTACTTCGACGACAAGTCCGACTACAAGATCGGCGCGCCGCAGATCGGGGAGATCCTGTCCCAGTTGGGCGTGGGCTTTCAGTTTGACGTCATCCCCATCCTGCGCAAGGACAGCCTGCACATGGCGGCCGAGGACCGCGCACTGGTGCGCTCCACCATCGAGGCGCAACCGCACCGGCACGTGCTGGTGACACACGGCACCGACACCATGGTGGAGACGGCCAGGGAGTTGGCCAACATCAAGGGCAAGGTGATCGTGCTGACCGGCGCGCTCAACCCGGCGCGGTTCCAGGGCTCCGACGCGGTGTTCAACATCGGCTGCGCGGTGGCGGCGGTACAGACCCTGCCCGATGGCGTCTACATCGCCATGAACGGCCGCGTGTGGGACCCGGCCCGCGTGCGCAAGAACCGCGACGCCAACCGGTTCGAGGAAGTGCCGGCGGCTTGAGCGCGTTCCTGTGGGGGCTTTTGTGGGAGCGGCTTCAGCCGCGATGCTTCTGCCCTGGAATCCCAAAGCAAGCGCATCGCGACTGAAGTCGCTCCCACAGCAACGGCTGGAGGCCTGTAGGAGCGCACCCTGTGCGCGATGCTTTTCGTCACGCCACCAAAAGCATCGCGCACAGGTGCGCTCCTACAGCGAGCGGCGGGGTGATACCAGCAGGTCGCCGAACATCAGCCCGGCCACGATCGACACCAGCAGTGTGAGCAGCAGCATGGCGGTATCCATGCCCAGCGGGGTGTCGCGCTCCCAGTAGAAACGACATGCTGCGAAAGCCCACGCTGCCCGGTACCAGCAGCAGGATGCCGGGCTCGCGGATCACCGCGCCGGGCTGGTGGGCATAGCGCGCGTACAGGTTGGAGAACGCGCCCAGCAGCAGGCCGCCGAGGAAAACGCCGAACGGCGCCGACGGCAGCGCGCCGGAAATCTCGCCGCCCCAGCGGGTGGCCAGGTAACCCACGATCACCGCGCCGATCACCGCCGGCCAGTCGCGGCGGGCGGCGCGAAACAGGATGGCGAACGCGATGGCACCCACCAGCAAGGCCACGTAATCGGTCCATGGCGGCAGCGCGGGCAAGGCGTAGTCGCGTGCATGGATGCCGGCGGCCGCGCACAGTTGGGTGGCCGCCACGGTGCCAAACACCAGCTTCAGCAACGTGGCCGTGGCGCCGCCCATGCGCGCCATGCCCGACACCAGGTGCAGGCTGGATATCTCGCGCACGGCATTGGTGAGCGACATGCCCGGCACCAGGATGATCAGGCCGGCCAGCACCACCGACTTGATCGCCAGCGGCACCACGAACGCGCTCACCACGATCGCCACCGTAGTGGCCACCATGGCGCAGATCGCGTCACTGGCCACCAGCAGCCTGGGCCGCGTGGCCGCCAGGATGGTGATGCCGCCGATGATGACGCCGATGGCGGCGGCCACCACCAGGTCCACCCATGAGCTGTGCAGGAACAGCGCGGCAATGGCGGCGGCGGACAAGCCGTAGCTGGCAATGGTGCCGGCCTGCTCGCGGCGCGTGTCGGGACGGCTCAGCAGGCGCAGCTGCCGAAAGCCCTCGCGCAGCTCCAGCTCGCCGGCAATCACGCGGTCGGCGATGTCGTCGGCGCGGCACAGGCGCGCCAGGTTGACCTCGCCCTGCGACAGCCGCATCACCTGCGTGGTCTGCGCCACGCCCTCGTCGCCCTGCGCCATGTCGGTAAACGAGATGATGATGGCGGTGGGGCTGGACCACACGTCGGCCACCAGCTCCAGCCGCTGCGCGGCGCCGGCAATGGCCATTTCCAGGCGTGGCGCGGAGGTGCCGTATTGATGCAGGCGCCGCGCCAGCTCCAGCAGAAAGGCAATGCGCGTGTTCAGCGCGATGGCCGCAAACGGCGGCCCGGCGACGGTCTCGCTCATGCCGCCGCGCGCACCCGCAACGTGGTGCCATCCACCGCGACCACCTCCACCGTGGCGCCCACCGGCAGGTCCGGCCCGCTCACCAGCCACTGGCCGTCGCCCACGCGCGCCTTGCCACGACCGTTGACGATGGCCTCCACCAGCTCGTAGCGCTGGCCGATCATCTGCTCGCCGCGACGGTTCAGGCGCTCGTTGCCCGGATCACGCTTCTCCAGCCGTGGCCGCAGGAAGCGCGCATAAAGCACGCAGGCCACGATCGCCAGCACGCCGAAAAGAATGGCCTGCGCCAGCACGCCCAGCGCGGGCATCACCCACAACACCACACCCATCGCGGCAGCGGCCACGCCGATCCACAACATGAAATAGCCGGGCAAGAGCAACTCGCCGGCAATCAGCAGCAGCGCAAGAATCCACCACAGGTAATGCGTCGAGATGGCGTCGAACATGATGGTTTTCCGTCAGGGTTTTACTCACCTCTCCCGCAAACGTGAGAGAGGAGCCAGGAGCGCCCTCTCCCCCAGCCCCTCTCCCGCAAGCGGGAGAGGGGAGCCGGGAGCACTGCTCATCATAAGCAACATCGTCGCGGTGTTGGCCGCCGTGCCACGCGAGCGAAGAGCGCCCTCTCCCCCGACCCCTCTCCCGCAAGCGGGAGAGGGGAGCGAAAAGCGCTGTCCTCCCCTCTCCCGTTTACGGGAGAGGGGCCGGGGGAGAGGGCACGGCCGCCGCAAAAACCCGGTCTTCGACAACCTGCCGGATACGCTCCAGCACACCCTCCGTCTGATTCAGCACTTCGTGGTTCCAGAAGCGCAGCACGATGAAACCTTGCGATGCCAGCCACTGGTCACGCCGCTCATCGTAAGCAACATCGTCGCCGTGCTGGCCGCCGTCCACCTCGATCACCACGCCACGCTCAAGGCAGGCGAAATCCACGATGTAGGGGCCGAAGGGTTTTTGCCGCTTGAATTTCAGGCCCAGGAAGCGGTGGGCGCGCAGGTGGTACCAGAGGTGTTGCTCGGCCGGGGTTGGCGCCGAGCGCATGGATTTGGCGTGGACCAGGTTGGTTGCCATGGCTGGGCTCCTTGCCCTGTGCTTGCCCTCTCCCCCAGCCCCTCTCCCGCAAGCGGGAGAGGGGAGCCAGGAGCGCCTTCTCCCCCAGCCGCCGCTTTTCGCTCCCCTCTCCCGCTTGCGGGAGAGGGGTCGGGGGAGAGGGCAAGCGATCAGTGTTTCTGCTGGCCCAGCGCGTCCTTGGCCAGTTCGGTGATGCCGGCCAGCGAGCCCAGGACGCCGGTGGCCTCGATGGGCAGCAGCAGCATTTTCTGGTTGGGCGAGGCGGCCATGGCTTTCAGGGCCTCGACGTAGTTGTTGGCGACGAAGTAGTTGAGCGCGTTGACGTTGCCGCCCTCGATTGCGTCGGACACCATGGTGGTGGCCTTGGCTTCGGCTTCGGCGGTGCGTTCGCGGGCTTCGGCGGCGCGGAAGGCGGCCTCCTTTTCGCCCTCGGCGGCCAGGATCACCGACTGCTTCTCGCCCTCGGCCTTGAGGATGGCCGCCTGGCGGAAACCCTCGGCGTCGAGGATGTTGGCGCGCTTTTCGCGCTCGGCCTTCATCTGCCGCGCCATCGCGTCCACCAGGTCGCGCGGCGGGGCGATGTCCTTGATCTCGATGCGGTTGACCTTGACGCCCCACGGGTGGGTGGCTTCGTCCACCACGCGCAGCAGCTTGGCGTTGATGGCGTCGCGCTGGCTGAGGCTTTCGTCCAGGTCCATCGAGCCGAGCACGGTGCGGATGTTGGTCATGATCAGCGCCAGCGTGGCCTGCTCCAGGTTGGAGACCTCGTAGGCCGCCTTGGAGGCGTCCAGCACCTGGTAGAACACCACGCCGTCCACGCCCACCACGGCGTTGTCCTTGGTGATGACGTCCTGCGTGGGCACGTCCAGCACCTGCTCCATCATGTTGATGCGCCGGCCCACGGCCTGGTAGATGGGGATGAGAAAGTGCAGCCCCGGCCCCAGCGTGCGCGTGTACTTGCCGAAAGTTTCCACGGTCCACTCGTAGCCTTGCGGCACGATGCGCACCAGCTTGACCACACCCACCACCACCAGAAAAACGATGACCAGCGCCAGCAATTGCCCCAGTGCCATGACGTGCTCCGTGTCCCCCGAAAGAAGCTTCGAGTATAGGCGAGCGCGTTGTCGCGGTGGTTAGCGGGGCGTGGCGTGCGGCAGCAGCAGCGTGACGCGCAGGCCGCCGCCTTCGCGGTTGGCCAGCAGCACGCGGCCGCCGTGCGCCTCGGTGATCTCGCGCGCCAGCGCCAGGCCCAGGCCGGTGCCGGCGCGCTTGGTGGAATAGAACGGCAGCAGCGCCTGCGCCAGCACGGTGTCGCTCATGCCGGGGCCACGGTCGGCCACGTCGATGCGCAGGTCGCGCCCGGCCTGGGCGATGGAAAGCGTCACCTCGCCGCCGGCGCCGCCGGCCTCGTGCGCGTTCTTGATCAGGTTGATCAGCACCTGCTCGATCTGCGCCGCGTCGAAGTGCGCGGGGCGCTCGGGCACCGGCGTATCCAGGCGGTATTGGCAGTGCAGTGCCAGGCCGTCGAGAAACGGTTTCCACGCCACCGGTGCCACCTGCGGCGTGGGCAGCTTGGCAAAGCTGGCATAGCCGGCAATGAAGCCGTGCAGGTGCCGCGCGCGCTCGCCGATGGTGGCGAACACGCCGGGCAGGCGCGCCACGTCGCCGCGACGGGCCAGCTCCGCACCCGAATGCGCCAGCGAGGAGATCGGCGCCAGCGAGTTGTTCAACTCGTGGCTGATCACGCGGATGACCCGTTTCCAGGTGGCCACCTCCTGCCGTGACAGCTCGCGCGTCATGCGCCGGAACAGGTGCAGGCGATGCGGCCGCCCCTGCAGCCGGAACGCGCGCTGGGAGAGGTGGAAAGTCTCCTCGCTGCCGTCCATCTCCACGCTGAGCAGCGCATCCTCGCCGCTTTCCACCGCCTGCCGCAGCGCGCCCGGTCCGCTGGCCAGCAACTGCGAAAAATCCATGCCCTGCAGGCTGCGGCCGTCGTTGAACAGGTGGCGCGAGGCGATGTTGGCGTAGGCCACGCGGCCGGCGGCATCGGTCAGCACCAGCGCCACCGGCGTGTTCTGCACCACCGTGTCCAGCAGCAGCTCGCGCTGCACCAGGTGCTGGCGTTGCTCGCGCAGGGTCTGGCCCAGCGCGTTGTGCATGCGGATCAGCTCGCCCAGTTCATCGCGCCGGTCCACCGCGATGGAAAAGCTGAAATCGCCATCGCGATAGCTGGCCACCGCGCCCTCCAGCGCCCGCAGCAGGCGGCTGACCGGCGCCATCACCACGCCCGCCAGCCAGAACGCCAGCGGCAGCAACACCACCACGCTGGCCAGCATGCCGCCGTAGATGCCCCAGCGCGGCAGCCGTATCGCCAGCGCCAGGTCGGTATGCGCCCAGCGCAGCAATTGCGGCACCGGCCATTGCGTCACCCCCGCGTACACCGCCGCCCCGGCCACGCCGGCCAGCAGCAGCAGGATGGTCAACCGCCCGCGCAACGAACTCAGCCGACGCCACATGATGGCCTCCGCATGGTGGTGCGCCCTGCCCCTGCGGGAGCGACTTCAGTCGCGATGCCTTTTGGCCAAGCCACAGCAAAAGCATCGCGACTGAAGTCGCTCCCACAAGATGGGGAAGCGTGCGGCGGAGGTGGGCCGGACATGCTCATCCCGAGCTGGCCAGGCCGTAGCGCTCCATGCGGCGGTACAGGGCCTGGCGCGACAGGCCCAGTTGCTGGGCGGCGCGACTGACCACGCCGTCGGCTTTCTGCAGCGCGCTTTCCACCGCCTCGCGGCTGGGCTCGTCCAGGTTGCGGCTGACGCTGGCCACGTGCTGCGGCAGGTTGAGCAGCTCGGGCGTGACCGGCGCGCCGCCGGCAAGCAGCGCGGCACGCTCGATGGCGTTTTTCAGCTCGCGCACGTTGCCCGGCCAGGGGTAGCCCAGCAGCAGCTGGCGCGCGGCGTCGCCCAATTCGGCGCGGCCGTCGAGAAAGTGCTCGGCCAGCGGCAGGATGTCGTCGCTGCGCTCGGTGAGCGGCGGCAGGTTTACCTCGATCACGTTGAGGCGGTAGTACAGATCCTCGCGAAACGTGCCGGCGCGGATCATCGCCTTGAGGTCGGCATTGGTGGCCGACAGCACGCGCACCTTGGCCTGCCGCGTGCGGCCGGAGCCCAGGCGCTCGTACTGGCCGGTTTCCAGCACGCGCAGCAGTTTCACCTGGCCGGACAGCGGCAGGTTGCCGATCTCGTCCAGGAACAGGGTGCCGCCATCGGCCAGCTCGAAGCGGCCCTCGCGCGCCTTGTTGGCGCCGGTGTAGGCGCCGGCATCGGCACCAAACAGCTCGGCCTCGATCAGCTCGCCGGGCAGCGCGCCGCAGTTGACCGCCACGAACGGCCCGCGCCTGACGGCGGAGTTGGCGTGCACGATGGCGGCGATGCGCTCCTTGCCGGCGCCGTTGGGGCCGGTGATGAGGATGGGCACATCCGAGCGCGCGACGCGGCAGGCCAGCTCCAGCGTGCGCGCCATCGCGTCGGAGGCGAACACCAGGCCGTCGAGCTGGTAGCTCGTCTCAAGCTGCCGGCGGCGCTGCCGCCGCTCGTGCCGGCTGCGCGACGCCTCGCGGGTGGATTCGGACAGCTCCAGCAGGTTTTCCACCGTGGCCAGCAGCTTGTTGTCGTCCCACGGCTTGGCCAGGTAGTCGGCGGCGCCGGCCTTGACCAGCTCCACCGCCGTTTCCAGGTGCGTCCACGCGGTAAGCAGGATCACCGGCAGATCCGGATGGCGCTCGCGGATGGCGCGAAACAACGCCACGCCCTCCTCGCCGGAGGTGGTGTCGGCGGTGAAGTTCATGTCCTGGATCACCACGTCCACCGGCTCGCGCGCCAGCACCGCCAGCCCCTCCTCGGGAGTGAGCGCCACGCGCGGCGTGATCTCGTTGAGCGACAGGGCCAACGACAGCGCCTCGCCCACGGCCGGGTTGTCGTCGATGATGAGGACGGTTCTCATAGGCTTTCTGCACATGCGGCGATGGATGCCGCCGGAGACAGGAAGGTTGCCATGACTTTCGAGCTACCGGCCTGTGCCACACGATGGTGTCAGTCGCGGTGCACCAGGTCGTGCGGATCGGGCATGGCGATGTCGGGGATGGCCTCTTGCTCCACCTCCGCCTCCACCTCGGCGGGCGCCTCGTCGGGTTCGCGCTCGCGGATCACCAGCCGCCCGGTCTTGGTGAGGTGCTGGATGCGCGCAAACACCTCGCTGCGGCCGAACGGCTTTTTCATGAAGTCGTCGGCGCCGAAACGCTGCACGTAGAACTGCTCGGTGGCCTGCAGGTTGCCGCTGATCATCACGATGGGGATGCCCTGCGTGGCCGGGTCCTTGCGCAGCGCGCGCAGCACCGCAAAACCGTTCATGCCCGGCAGCACGATGTCCAGAAAGATCAGGTCGGGCAGCTCGCTGTGCGCCAGCTCCAGCGCCGTCTCGCCATCGGGCGCCTTGAACACCACGTGGCCCTCCTGGCTGAGCATCTTGCCCAGCACGGCGCGGATGGTGGAGGAGTCGTCCACCACCAGCACGCGGGCGCCACGCGGCATGTCGGCGCGGGACTCGGCACGGCGGTCGACGAGGCTGCCTCGCCCGAACAACTGCTTGATGCGGTCAAAACCGGCCATGCTGGGGAGCCTCCGGCTCGTGATGGAGCGGCTAGTCTCGACGCAGACGCCATCGCGTGCAAGGCGACCGCGTCACAGCGGAAGCCACCGGTTGGCCAGCGGCACGCTCAGCAGCGACACCACGATGCCTACGCCCAGCACGGTATTGGCCAGCGTCGGCTCCAGGTCGTACTCGTCGGCGAGGATCGCGGCCGACACCATCGGCGCCATGGCCGCCTGCAGCACGCCCACCGACAGCACCTGCCCGCCGATGCCCGAGGCCGCGCCCATTGCCAGGCACAGCAGCGGCGCCAGCAGCAGTTTCCAGCCCAGCCCCAGGCTGGTGGCCAGCCATGGCCGCTGGCCGGGATGCAGCTTGAACTGCATGCCCACCGAAAACAGGGCCAACGGTGTCATGGTGGCGCCGATGGGCGAAAACACGCCGTCGAGCAGCGGCGGCCAGCCGCCCGCCGCGCCGGCGATGGCGCCGGCCACCAGCGCCACAAACGGCGGAAACACCACGATGCGGCGCGCGATCAAGCGCATGCTGGCTGCCGTGCCGGCATAGGCCGAAGCCACCACGATGCCGCCGGAGGCCAGGATCATGAACGTGCCCAACTGGTCGGCCACGATCGCCAGCGCCAGCCCCTCCCTGCCGCGCATCGCCTCAAGCAACGGATAGCCCATGAAACCGGTATTGCCCAGGCCGCACACCAGGATCAGCGCGCCGATGCGTCGCCGCGACCAGCCCAGCCGCGGCCCCAGCGTGGCAAACAGCAACCAGGCGCCACCAAAGGTCAGCCACATCGCCGCCACCGGAAACCACAGCTGCACGTCAAAGGAGACGCGCGGAATCAACTCCAGCACCAGCGCCGGCAGCGCCACGTTGATCACCCACCAGTTGATGCCCGCCACCATGCCGGCGGGCGGGTTGGCCCAACGCGCCAGCACGGCGCCCAGCACCAGGCACACAAACAGCATCAACATCGCACTCATCGACGGCACACGCGGCAAGACAGCCGCCCATTAGACGCCAAGCACCACCGCCGCGAAAGCGCGGCGACGGCGCTTCGGCCATAATCCGCCGCCTGCCGCCGCCACGCCCTCACCGCCATGACCGACACCCACCGCGCCCACGGACTGGCCGGCGACGACACGCCGCCGGACTGGCCGGCGCTGACGGCCACCGAAGTGGCCGGCCTTCTGGACGGCTATCCGCAGCTGGGCCGGTTCGCCGCCATCACCTGGCACAGCCCGCGACCGCTGTCGGCCGCCTGCCTGGCGGACGTGCGCGGCGGACGCGTGTTCGTGAAACGCCATCACCACAGCGTGCGCACCGCCGCCACGCTGGGCGAGGAGCACCGCTTCATCGCCCACCTGCGCCACACCGGCCTGCCCGTGCCGGCCGTGCTGGCCGACGCGCAAGGCCGCACCGCCATCGCCCGTGGCGCATGGACCTACGAAGTGCACGCGCCGGCCGACGGCGTGGACCGGTACCGCGACACGGTGTCGTGGACGCCGTTGCCCCGGCGCGACCATGCGCTGGCTGCCGGCCGCATGCTGGCGCGCCTGCACGACGCGGCCGCCGGCTATACGGCATCCCAGCGCGACACGCATGCGCTGGTGGCGCGCAGCGAGTTGATCCGCGCCGCCGACCCGGCGGCCGCGCTGCGCGCGCAACTGCCGTCGCGCCCGGCGCTGGCACGTTACCTCGCCGCACGCGAATGGATGTCCGAACTGACCGAGGCGATGGCGCCCTGGCACGAGCGCGCGCAACCGCAGCTGGCACGCCAGCCACGCCTGTGGACGCACGGCGACTGGCACGTCTCCAACCTGTACTGGAGCGGCGACGAGGCCGACGCGCACATCACCGGCGTGCTCGATTTCGGCCTTTGCGCCGAAAACTTCGCCCTGTTCGACCTGGCCACCGCGATCGAGCGCAACGCCATCGCCTGGCTGGCGCTGAACACCGACGCCGCCCACCTCGACATCGCCTGCGCCCTCATCGACGGCTACCGCGAGCAGCGACCACTTGGCCGTATGGACGTCCATCTACTGGCCGACCTGCTGCCGCTGGTGCACGTGGATTTCGCACTGTCGGAGGTGGAGTACTACCAGGGCATCACGCAGTCGCCGGCCAACGCCGACGTGGCCTACGACACGTTTCTGCGCGGCCACGCCGCCTGGTTCCGCACCCCGGCCGGCCAAGCGCTGCTGGACGCCATCCGCGCCTGCGCCTGAGGGTGCGCATGCCCCCTCTCTCCCGCTTGCGGGAGAGAGGGCGGGGGAGAGAGGGCGCTCTTCGACTGCGATTTTTCAAAAGACATCGCGGCTGAAGCGCCCACAGCCGGGATTTTCGCCCAATGTAGGAGCGCACCTTGTGCGCGATGCTTTTTTGGCGGCGTGACGAAGAGCAATCGCGCACAAGGTGCGCTCCTACATGCCATCGGCTGCTGTGGGAGCGACTTCAATCGCGGCTGAAGCCACTCCCACAGGGGCTGGAGCCCTGCCTGCGACGCTCTTGCAAATCCCCGCGCCGAATCGCCTGCTCGACATCCTCACGCTTCGTGCTTACAGTACGCGGTCTTGAAGCGGGGGTGCCCGGCGTTGCCGGGCTGAGAGAGTCCCTTGGAACCTGATCCGGTTTGTACCGGCGTAGGGAGCTTGATTCGGATGACGTGTCCTCACCAGGGAGGCGTGTGTCCGCCGTCGCTTCGTGTCCTTTCCCGAAACGACGACGACCATGAAACTTTCCCGCACTCCCCTTGCCCTTGCCCTGCTCGCCTCCTTCGGCGTGGCGCACGCCGCCGACGCCACCACCGAGGCCACCGACCTGTCCGCCATCCGCGTGCAGGCGGCGGTAGGCCATGACACGCCCGCGCCCGGTACCGGGCTGGACAGCTACGGCGCCGCGTCGCTGCACGACACGCCCGCGTCGGTGACCGTGGTGGACCGCAAGGCCATCGACGAGCGCCAGATCCGCACGCTCAACGAGCTGGCCCGCGAGGATGCCTCGCTGGGTGACAGCTATGCGCCGGTAGGCTACTACCAGGACATCGCTGTTCGCGGCTATCCGCTGGACCTGGGCACCGGCATGCGCATGAACAACCTCACCATCGCCGGCGAGCAGCCGGTGGCGCTGGAGGACAAGCAGCAGGTGCAGGTGCTCAAGGGCCTGGCCGGCATGGAGGCGGGCGTGATGGAGCCGGGCGGCGTGCTCAACTACGTCAGCAAGCGCCCTGACGACGTGCGCCGCGCCACGCTGGGCACCGACTCGCACGGCTCGCGCTACGGCGCGCTGGACGTGGGCGGCTGGCTCACGCCCACCTTCGGCGTGCGCATCAACGCCGCCTACGAGGACACCCACTCCTACGTCCAGCATGCCGATGGCCGCCGCAATTTCTACTCGGCCGCAGTCGACTGGAAACTGTCGTCCAAGGCCACCTTGCAGTTGGACGGCAACTACCAGACCAGCGCGCAGCGCTCGGTCTCCGGCTACCAGTTGCTCGGCGGCAGCACGATCCCCGCGCACGCCAGCACCACGCGCATGCTGGGCTTCCAGCCGTGGGCGGCGCCGGTGGGCATCCACGCGGCCAACGCCAGCGCACGCTTCACCTACGCGTTCACCGACGACTGGCGCCTGCGCCTGGCCGCCGGCCACAGCCGCAGCGTGATCGACGACAACGTGGCGTTCGCCTACGGTTGCTACTACGCCGACGACTGCGCCAGCGGCGCCACGCCGGGCAACTTTTTCGCGCCCAATGGCGACTACGACGTGTACGACTACCGCAGCCCCGACGACACCCGCGTGGGCGACGAGGCGCGCGCGGTGCTGGAGGGCAAGTTCGACACCGGCGCGCTGGAGCATGCCGTCAGCCTGGGCGCCAGCGCGTTCCAGCGCACCATCGACCGTCGCCAGGACGTGTACGACTACGTGGGCACCGCCAATATCCGCGACGTCGATCCGCCGGTGTTCGCGCCCTCGCCCAACCAGCCCGGCGCCTCCGCGCGGCGGCTGGACAGCTGGCAGCACGCGCTGTTCGCGCTGGACCGCATCCAGTTGGGCGAGCACTGGCAGGTGATTGCCGGTGACCGCTTTGTGCGCCTGGACGAGCGCGCCCATGACAGCGACGGCGTGCCCGAGCGCCACACCCGCCTGCGCAAGGCGCTGCCGCAGGCCGCCGTGCTGTGGCAGCCCAGCGCGCCGCTGACCACCTACCTGAGCTACAGCGAAGGGCTTTCGCTGGGACTGGAGGCGCCGTTCTGGACCAGCAACGACGGCAGCACACTGGGCGCGCGCCTGTCGCGCCAGGTCGAGGCCGGCGTGAAGTACCGCGTGGGCGAGACACTGGACCTGACCGGCGCGGTGTACCGCATCCGCCAGCCGTACCAGTTCGCCCTGCCCGACGACACCGAGGCCGGCTTCACCTTCGTGCAGCGGGGCCAGGAGGTGCACACCGGACTGGAGCTGGCCGCCAACGGCCAACTGAGCGACAACCTGGGCATCAGCGCCAGCGCCGGTTTCATCCGCGCCCGCGCCGAGGGCACCGGCTCGGCCATGTACGAAGGCCACCAGGTGGTGAACGTGCCGCGCGTGCGCGCCACCGCGCACCTGGACTACCGCCTGCCGTTCGCCCCGGCGCTGACCGTGCAGGGCGGCTGGCGCTACGCCGGCGCCAACGTGGCCACGCCCGACGGTCGCGAGCGCGTGCCGGCATACCACGTGTTTGACGCGGGCCTGCGCTACGCCGCGTCGTGGCGCAGCCATCCGCTGGTGGTGCAGGTGGGCGTGGACAACCTGTTCAACCGCTTCTACTGGCGCGACACCGGCACGTCCGGCGGCGACGCCTACCTGTTCCCCGGCGCGCCGCGACTGGCGCGGCTGTCGGTCACGGCCGGTTTCTGATGACCTGGCTGGAGCTCGTCGGCGCCCTGGTCAGCGCCCTGGCCGTGTGGCTCACGGCCAGGCGCAAGCCATGGTGCTGGCCGGTGGGGCTGGTGTCGGTGGTGCTGTACGCGGTGATCTTCGTGGATGCCAAGCTGTACTCCGACGCCCTGCTGCAGGCGGCGTTCGGCGTGCTGATCATCTACGGCTGGGTACGCTGGCTGCAGCACCTGGACGCGCACGGCCGCGTGCAGGTGGCGGCCCTGCCCTTGCGGCAGGCGCTGTGGCACGTGGCCGTCGGCGCCATCGGCGCGCTGGCGCTGGGCTTTGCCATGCACCGCTGGACCGACGCCTCGCTGCCCTGGCTGGACGCGGCACTCACCGCCTTCAGCCTGGTGGCGCAGTGGTGGCAGGGACGCCGCCACGTGGCGGCGTGGTGGCTGTGGATCACGGTGGACGTGCTGTACGTGGGCGAGTACGTCTACAAGTCGCTGCTGATCACCGCCGTGCTGTACGTGGCCTTCGTGGTGCTGGCCGTGATGGGCCTGCGCAGTTGGCGACGCGCCACGCGCGACGCCGTGCCGGCGTAGGGGATTCAGCCAGCGGGCCGGCGTTTCGGTGCAGAATGGCCGCATGAGCCGCCCCATCGCCACCGGATTGCCGTTGTGCCTGGCGTTGCTGCTGTCGCTGGCGGCCATGCCGGCGTGGGCGCAGAACATCTACAAGTGCACCCACGGCGGCCAGGTGGAATACACCGACAAGCCCTGCGCCGGCCAGGGCGAACTGGTGCACCGCGCCAGCGACGCGGACATCATCGACCGCTACCTGCGCCTGGGCCAGGATGACGCGGCACGCGGCTACGCCGAATCCCACCTGCTGCAAGGCCTGTACGAACAACGACTCGCCGCGCACCAGCAGGCCGTCGCGGCGAAAGCACGCGCGCAGGCCGAGGAGGCCGCCGCCGCCCAGCAACGCCTGGCCGAGGCCCAGCAGCAAGAGCTGGCCGACGCCCAAGCCAGCCGCGACCGCCTGCAACGGGAAAACGACGCCCTGCGCCAGCAGAACGCCGACTACCAGGACCAGCTGACACCCGCGCAAGGCATCTACGCCTCGCCGTACCCGTACTGGGGCGCCCCACCCCGCTGGCCCCGCCACGGCGACCGCGACAACCACCGCCCCTCGCCGCCGCCCCCAAACTTCCACCCCTGCGAGACCCTGGCCGGCGGGCGACTGCGCTGCTGAGGTGCCGGGATTAGGGATTCGCAAAAGCGATCGCCGCCGGAACACCCGCTTTTGTGTAGGAGCGCACCTTGTGCGCGATGGGTGTGGCGAAGAGCATCGCGCACGGGCGCGCGCTCCTACATGAGCCCGCCGTGCTTCTGGAATGCGGCGGCTTACCCCAGCAGCACCCGGTGCCGGGATTCGGGATTCGCAAAAGCGTCGCCGCCGGAGCACCCGCTTTTTTGTAGGAGCGCACCTTGTGCGCGATGGGTGTAGAGAAAAGCATCGCGCACAGGGTGCGCTCCTACATCAGCCCGCCGTGCTTCTGGAATGCGGCGGTTACCCCAGCAGCACCCGGTTCATGCGCTGCTGAGGTGCCGGGATGGGGGATGGGGGAGTCGCAAAAGCGAGGCGCCCCGCCTGTGGGAGCGACTTCAGTCGCGATGCCTTTCCCCCCATTCCTGACGCCAGCGCAAAAGCCGCCTCCACTGGCATGGCGGCGGGCCCGTCATCTCCGCAGATGAGGGAATGCCAGGCGCCGGATTTCCGGGGTTCCCTACAGTGAGGCACAACGCGCGACCGATCCGGCGCGCGCCGGCTACAGGATGGCGTCCAGGCCCTTGCGGTCGATCAGGCTCAGCAGCTTCAGCGAGGGACCGCTGGGCTTCTTCTCGCCGATCTCCCATTTCTGCACGGTGGACACGCTGGTGTTGAGTACGGCTGCGAACACGGCCTGACTGAGCCGGGTGCTTTCGCGGATGAGCTTGATCTTGCTGGCAGCCAGAACCGGCACGGCAAGCTGGCCCAGCGCCTCGTATTCGTGCATGCGGCGCTTGCTGATCACCCCGGCCCGATGCAAGCCGATGGCCGTCTCATGGACCTCGGCGAGAATGCGGCTTTTACGGGTTTTGCCGGTCATGGCGCAGCTCCACTATTTCGCCTGCTTTCAGGGCAGCGGCAATGGCGACGTCGGTCTGGCCAAGGAGATCCGACGCCAGTTGTTGCAAGGCACGCAGCTCATGCCTGTCGATATTGGCCCGTTCGTTCTTGCCGAAACCGAAGATGAAATACCAGCGATCATCCCGGTTGGTGGCGACAAGGGTGCGGGCGCCGCCTCGCTTGCCGCCACCGTGCAAAGCGACGCGTTTCTTGACGACTCGCCCACCCAGATCCGCGTCGATCAAGCCGGCCTCCATCTCGACCACCGACCTTTGCAGGTCGGCATCCGCCAACCCGGTTCCACGCATCCAACGGCTGAACGTCCTTGTCCTGAATATCCGTTTCATGGATTTCAACCCTACCACCTGGTGATAGGGTTTTCCATCCTGGCGGCTTACCCCAGCAGTACCCGGTTCATGCGTTGCTGAGGTGCCGGGATTCGGGATTCGCAAAAGCGATCGCCGCCGGAGCACCCGCTTTTTTGCAGGAGCGCACCTTGTGCGCGATGGGTGTAGCGAAGAGCATCGCGCACAGGGTGCGCTCCTACATGAGCCCGCCGTGCTTCTGGAATGCGGCGGTTACCCCAGCAGCACCCGGTTCATGCGCTGCACGAAGGCGGCCGGGTCGGGCAGCGGGGCGCCGGCGGCGATCTCGGCCTGCTCCAGCAGCAGGTTGGCCAGGTCGGTGGCCTTGGCGGTGTCGGCCTCGGTGTCGAGCCGCTTGAGCAGGGCGTGGGCGGGGTTGATCTCCAGCGTGGGCTTGGACTCGGGCAGATCCTGGCCGGCCTCGCGCAGCAGGCGCGCCAGGTGCGGGGCCATTTCGTAGTCGCTGAGCGCCAGGCACGACGGGGAGTCGGTGAGGCGGGCGGAAACCTTCACCTCGCCCACGCGCTCACCGAGCAAGTCTTTCAGCTTTTTCAGCAGCGGTTCGGCCTCTTTCGCGGCCTCCTCCTGCTTTTTCTTGTCGGCCTCGTCCAGCGGCACTTCGCCCTTGGCGACGCTTTGCAGCTTCTTGCCCTCGTACTCGCCCAGGCTGCCGACCATCCATTCGTCGATGCGGTCGGACATCAGCAGCACCTCAATGCCCTTGGCCTTGAACGCCTCCAGCTGCGGGCTGCCGGCCGCCGCCGCGTAGCCGTCGGCGGTGATGTACCAGATGGCGTCCTGGCCGATCGCCATGCGACCGATGTAGTCGTCCAGCGAGACGGTCTGCGCGGTGCCCTCGCCCTTGGTGCTGGCAAAGCGCAGCAGCTTGGCGATGCGCTCGCGGTTGTTGGCGTCCTCGCTGATGCCTTCCTTGAGCGTGTTGCCGAAGGCCTTGTAGAAGGTGGCGAATTTTTCCGGCTCGTCGCGCGCCAGCTTTTCGATCAGGTCGAGCACGCGCTTGACGCAGGCGGCCTTGATGCGGTCGAGCTGGCGGTTGTGCTGCAGGATCTCGCGGCTGACGTTGAGCGGCAGGTCGTCGGCATCGACCACGCCACGCACGAAGCGCAGATAGTTGGGCAGCAGCTCCTCGGCCGCGTCCATGATGAAGACGCGCTTGATGTAGAGCTTGAGCCCCTTGCGCTCGTCGCGGCCGCCCATCATCAGGTCGAACGGCGGCTGCGAGGGCAGGTACAGCAGCGTGGTGAAGCTCTGGCTGCCCTCGACGCGGTTGTGCGTCCAGGCCAGCGCGTCGTTGAAGTCATGACCCAGTGACTTGTAGAAGCCCTGGTAGTCCGCGTCGCTGATGTCGGACTTGGGCTTGGCCCACAGCGCCGAGGCGGCGTTGATGGTCTCGAACTCGTCGGTGGGCTTGTCGTCCTGCTCCTTGGGCATGCGGATCGGGAAGGCCACGTGGTCGGAGTAGCGGGTGATCAGCGAACGCAGCTGCCAGCGCTTGAGGAACTCGTCCTCATCGGCCTTCAGGTGCAGGATCACCGCCGTACCGCGCTCGGCCTGCTCCACCTGCTCCAGCGAATACTCGCCCTTGCCGTCGCTTTCCCACTTCACGCCCTCGCCGGCCGGTGCATCGGCGCGGCGGGTGATCACGGTGACCTTGTCGGCCACCACGAAGGCGGAATAGAAACCCACGCCGAACTGGCCGATCAGCCGTGCGTCGGCCTTCTGCTCGCCGCTCATCGCCTCCAGGAAACGGCGCGTGCCGGAGCTGGCGATGGTGCCGATGTTGGCCACCACCTCGTCGCGGCTCATGCCGATGCCGTTGTCGCGCACGGTGACGGTGCGCGCGTCCGGATCCCAGCTAACGTCGATGTGCAGCTCGCTGTCACCGGCCGACAGTGCCGGGTTGGCGATCGACTCGAAGCGCAGCTTGTCGCAGGCGTCGGACGCGTTGGAAACCAGCTCGCGCAGGAAAATCTCCTTGTGCGAATACAGCGAGTGCGTCACCAGGTGCAGGACCTGGGCGACTTCGGCTTCGAATTTGCGGGTTTCGGTGACGGGTGCGTTCATTGCGGGCTCAACTCCGTAAGGGCATGGACACGAAAAACGAGGGCCGCGCGGCGCGGCAGGCAGGTCGGGGAGATCGGGCCAGCCGCGCGCGGTTTCAAGGCAACGCCGCCTCGCCACGGCGCGATAGACTTTCACGATGACCTATCGCGGCCGCTTCGCCCCCTCGCCCACCGGAAAGCTGCACCCCGGTTCGCTGGTGGCCGCACTGGCCAGCTGGCTGTGCGCGCGCCACGCCTGCGGGCAATGGCTGCTGCGCATCGACGACATCGACCCGCCGCGCGAGGTGCCCGGCGCGGCTGCGGACATGCTGGCCACCTTGCCCGCCTTTGGCCTGGTGGCCGACGAGCCGGTGCTGTTCCAGTCGCGCCGGCGCGACGCCTACGACGCCGCCCTTGCGCACCTGCGCGACAGCGGCCAGGTGTTTCCCTGCTGGTGCAGCCGGCGCGATCTCGAACCGGCCGGCGGCATCCATCGCGACGGCCGCTGCGCCACCCGCGCCGAGCCCGACCGCCTGCCGGCCTGGCGTCTGCGCGTACCCGCCGGCGAAGTGGCGTTTCACGACGCACTGCAAGGTCCGCAGCGCCAGGATCTGCGCCAGCAAGTGGGCGATTTCGTGGTGCGTCGCGCCGACGGTCTTTACGCCTACCACCTGGCCTGCGTGGTGGACGACGCGTTCCAGCGCATCACCGAGGTGGTGCGCGGCCACGACCTGCTCGACTCCACGCCACGCCAGATATGGCTGCAACGCTGTCTCGACCTGCCCACGCCGGCCTACCGCCACCTGCCGCTGGCGCTGGCCGCCGATGGCAGCAAGCTGTCCAAGTCCACCCAGGCGCCGGCACTGGACCCGTCCAATCCGCTGCCGGCGCTGCGCCAGGCCGCCGCCTTTCTCGCCCTGCCCTGGCCGGACGACGCCACCGACGTCGACTCGGCACTGGCCTTGCTGCGGGCGCGGATGCAGCCGGACCGGCTGCCACGTGGCAACCGCCATTGGACGGCCAAAACCCGGTAAAAAAACCTTGCGAAGCGCCATCGCTTCGCGGACAGTTCCCAAGCGGCAACCGCACCAGGCCACCGCCATCCATGCATCACCCAAAGGAGAAAGGACATGACCCAGCGCACGGCATTGGTTACCGGCGGCACCGGCGGCATCGGCAGCGCGATCATCCGCTATCTCGCGCGCCAGGGGCACCGGGTGGCGACCAATTACCGTGACGAGGCCAAGGCCGAGGCCTGGCGCAAGGCCATGGCCGACGACGGCATCGAGGTGTGCATGGTGCCCGGCGACGTCAGCAACCCGGAAGCCAGCGCGGCCATGATCAGCGCCATCGAGGCAAAGTGCGGCCCGGTGGAGATTCTGGTCAACAACGCCGGCATCACCCGCGACGCCACCTTCCACAAGATGAGCTACCAGCAGTGGATGGACGTGGTGAACACCAACCTCAACGCCTGCTTCAACGTCACCCGTCCGGTGATCGAGGGCATGCGCGCGCGCAAGTGGGGCCGCATCGTGCAGATCAGCTCCATCAACGGCCAGAAGGGCCAGTACGGCCAGGCCAACTACGCCGCCGCCAAGGCCGGCATGCACGGCTTCACCATCTCGCTGGCGCAGGAAAACGCCAAGTTCGGCATCACCGTCAACACCGTCTCGCCCGGCTACGTGGGCACCGACATGGTGATGGCCGTGCCCGAGGACGTGCGCGCCAAGATCGTGGCGCAGATCCCGGTCGGCCGCCTGGGCAAGCCCGAGGAAATCGCCCACGCCGTCGCCTTTCTCACCGGCGAGGAAACCAGCTGGATCACCGGCGCCAACCTGGCCATCAATGGCGGGCACTACATGGGTTGGTGACAGGGCAGGAGTGAGTGGAGAGGAGTGAGGAGTGAGAGAAAGCGGTCGCATGCGAGCGTTGGCTCTTCTCTCACTCCTCACTCCTCTTCACTCACTCCTCAGCTTGTTCACTCACTCCTCGTCTCGCAGCAGTTTCTCCAGCACCTTGCCCACCGCCGCAAAGGCGAACGCACCGGTGACATGAGTGGCGGCGCCCAGGCCGCCGCCGCAGGCCAGGTTCATGGCGTCGCCGCCGGGCGGGCGCAGGCCGCAGACGGTGCCGTCGGGCTGCGGGTATTGCACGTTCTGCAGCGAATAGACGGCTGAAACGCCGAAGTAGCGACTGGGGTTGCGCGGAAAGTTGAAATCCGCGCGCAGCTTTTTGCGGATCAGGCTGAACATCGCGTCGTGCTCGGTGCGCGACAAGTCGCGCACGCGGATCTGGGTGGGATCGGTGCGGCCGCCGGCCGAGCCCACGCTGACGATGGGCAGCTTGCGGCGACGACACCAGGCGATGGTTTCCAGCTTGACGCGAAACGCGTCGCACGCATCCAGCACCACGTCGTAGCCACGGTCGAGCAGCTCGTCCAGCGTGGAGGTGGTGAGAAAGCGCTCGATCGCCTCCAGCCGTATCGTGGGGTTGATGGCGTGGGCGCGCGCGGCCATGACGCCCACCTTGGGCTTGCCGTATTCGCCGTCCAGCGCATGCATCTGGCGGTTGGTGTTGGAGACGCACACCTCGTCCGCGTCGATCAGGGTGAGCCGGCCCACGCCGCTGCGCGCCAGCGCCTCGGCCGCCCACGAGCCGACGCCGCCCACGCCGATCACGCACACATGCGCGCTGGCCAGCCGCTCGACGCTGCCGGTGCCGTAGAGGCGCTCCACGCCGGCAAAGCGTTCGGCGGGAAAATCGGGCGCGCTCATGCGCGCGGTTCCTGCGGCGGAAGACACAAACGGAAAGACATCGCTGGCGTGGCCGGTAACGGGTGCAGCGGCCATTTTATCGCGTGCAGGGTATGCTGATGTTTTCCCCTGTCGAGGACGTACCAATGCGTGCAGCGCTGATGATTCTGCTGGGCCTGGTGATTGGCGTGATCGGCACCGTCAACGTGATGAACGCGCTGGCCGCCCGCAACCCCATGCCCAAGGCGGTGATGACCACCATGGGCTATCACGTGGGCGAACTGAAAAAGGCGCTGAAGGCGAACCAGTGCGAGGCCGCTGCCGTGCAGCACCATCTTGCCCGCCTGCAATCCACCGCCAGCGACATCGTGCCGGTGTTCGGCATCGCCGACAAAGGCTTCACCGACGACGCCCGCAAGTTGCAGGACCAACTGCAACAGGCCGTGCAGGCCGCGCCAGCCAGCTGCGCCGCGCTGACCCAGGCGATCGAGCCGGTGGGCGAGGCCTGCAAGAGCTGCCACCAGCAATACCGCTAGGCGCCCCTGTAGGAGCGCACCCTGTGCGCGATGGCTTTTGAGCCGGGATTCGGGATCCGGGATTCGCAAGAGCCAAAAGCATCGCGCACAAGGTGCGCTCCTACCAAGGCAGCTCAGCCGGGCAGCGGGATGAACTCGTCCTCGTCGCCCGGCACGGTGGGAAAGCGGCCCTCGCGCCAGTCGGCCTTGGCCTGCTCGATGCGCTCGGGCGAGCTGCTGACGAAGTTCCACCACAGGTGGCGGTCGCCATCCAGCGGCGCGCCGCCAAACAGCATCAGCCGGCTGGCTTCGCGGGCGTGCAGCACGGGCGCGTCGTCGCCGTGCTGCACCGCCATCTGCGCGGCCGCCAGCGGCAGCTCGCCCCACACGACCCCGCCATCGACCACGTAGACGCCGCGCTCGGCGTGCTCGCGCGGCAGGGCCAGCGTCGCGCCGGCCTCCATCCGCACCTGCAGAAAAAACATCGGGGCGAACACCGCCACCGGCGAACGCTCGCCATAGGCCGTGCCGGCGATCAGCACCGCCTCCACGCCGGGCTGCCGGATCACCGGCAGCGCGTCGCGCCCGTAATGCTGGAAGCCCGGCTCCACCTCGGCGTCGGCCTGCGGCAGCGCCACCCACACCTGGATGCCGTGCAAGGCCTGTCCCGTCTCGCGCTCGTGCGGCGGCGTGCGCTCGGAGTGCACGATGCCGCGTCCGGCAGTCATCCAGTTGACCTCGCCCGGGCGGATGTCGGCCAGGCTGCCCAGGCTGTCGCGATGGCGGATGGCGCCGTCGAACAACCAGGTCACCGTGGCCAGCCCGATATGTGGATGCGGGCGCACGTCCATGCCCCTGCCGGGGGCCAACTGCGCCGGGCCCATGTGGTCGAAGAACACGAACGGTCCCACCCGCCGCGCCTGCAGCACCGGCAGCAGGCGACGCACCGTGAAGCCGTCGCCGAGGTCGTGCAGGCGGCCGTCTTGCAGCAAGGTGGGTGCGTGGGTCATGGCGATCTCCCGATAGCGTGAAAGGTGGCGCGGATGTTCACCACGCCCGCTGGTAGGGCAGCGGCGCGGCAAACGGCACGCCCAGCTGGTGAGCCGCGCGCAGCGGAAAGTACGGATCGCGCAACAACTCGCGCGCCATCAATACCACGTCGGCCTCGCCAGCGGCGATGACGGCCTCGGCCTGGCCGGCCTCGGTGAGCATGCCCACCGCGCCGGTCGCCACGCCTGCCTCGGCGCGGATGCGCGCGGCGAACGGCACCTGGTAGCCCGGCGCCACCGGCACGCTCGCCTGCGGCAGCAGGCCGCCGGTGGAAACGTCGACAAGGTCCACGCCCAGCGGCTTGAGCTGCTGCGCCAGCTGCACGCTCTGCTCGATGTCCCAGCCGCGCGGACCGTCGGCCGGCGCCCAGTCGGTGGCCGAGATGCGCAGCCACAGCGGCAGGTGATCCGGCCACACCTCGCGCACGGCGGCCACCACCTCGCGCACCAGCCGCGTGCGGTTGTCGAAGCTGCCGCCGTAGTCGTCGGTGCGCTGGTTGCTGAGCGGCGACAGGAACTGGTGCAGCAGGTAGCCATGCGCGGCATGCAGTTCGACCAGCTCGAAACCGGCCGCCAGCGCACGTTGCGCGGCAGTGCGGAAATCCTCCACCAGCGCACGGATACCGGCCGCGTCCAGCGCCTGCGGTGCCGGCCAGCCGGCGTCGAAAGGCAAGGCCGATGGCGCCACCGTGGGCCAGTCGCCCTGCCCTGCCGGCAAGGCGCCATGGCCCTCCCATGGCCGCAGCGCGCTGGCCTTGCGCCCGGCGTGCGCCAGTTGCACGCCGGCGATGGCGCCCTGCGCCTTGATGAAACGGGTGATCGGCTGCCATGCCGCCTGCTGCGCCTCGTTCCACAGGCCGGTGTCGCCGGGCGAGATGCGCCCCTGCGCGGACACCGCCGTGGCCTCGGCCATCACCACCGCCGCGCCGCCCACCGCGCGACTGCCCAGGTGCACGAGGTGCCAGTCGTCGGGCAGCCCGTCGGTGGCCGAGTACTGGCACATGGGCGACACCACCAGGCGGTTGCGCAAGCGCAGGCCGCGCTGTTCCAGGGGATCGAAAAGCGTCATGGGCGTTACCGATGGGGAAGGAGCTGCCAGAGATGCCGTCACCGGCCGCGTCGATCAAGGGGCAAGGGCCCACGGGTGATCCACGCCGCGATGCGCGCAGCCACCGGCGCGGGCGCCTTCATCCAGCGAAAGTGGTCGGCGGCGACACCGTCCAGCGCATCCGGCCCCAGTACCGCCACCTCGCGTGCGGATCGCGGCATCTTGCCCAGCAGCCAGTCCAGCGAGGCGGCCGGCCCCAGCCAGTCGTCGCGCAGGCGCAACGCCAGTATCGGCAGGTCGAGCGCCGCCAGGCGTGACTCCAGGTCCGGCGCCATGCCGCGTGCCGCATAGCGGCCGGTGCGACCGCTGCGCGCCCAGTCGGCGATCACGCCGCGCGCCTCGTTGCCGCCAAAGCCGATCCGGCGCCCTGGCAGATGTCCCCGCGCGCACGCCAGCAGCGGCGCCAGCACATAGGCCAGCCCCACCAGCCAGCCGCGACGAAACCGCCGCCAGTACGGCGCGCCGCTGGCCACCAGCACCAACCCGGCGAATGCTTGCGGATGCAGCGCCGCCAACAGCGCGCCCAGCTGGCCACCCAGGCTGTGCCCGCCCAGCCAGATGCGTGCCTGCGGCCAGCGCGCGCGCACCACCGCCAGCGCCGCCGGCAGGTCGTCGCCCAGCAGTTGGCGATAGCCCCAGTTGCCGCGCCAGCCGGCGCGCCGATCGCTGGAGCCGATGCCGCGCCACTCGTGCAAGGCCACCGCCACGCCATCGTGCGCCAGCGCCTGCGCCAACGGCAGGTACTGCCGCGCCGACACGCCCATCGCCGGCAGCCACAGCAACACATGGCGCGGTTCGCCGGCCGGCGGCGCGCACAACAACTCGAAGCGCGCGCCATCGGCGGCGCGCACGGGCACGGTTTCGGCAGCCGCCGATGTGTCGGTGCGTTCGTTCATGAGCCACACGCTAGCGAAGTTCGTGCGTGCCACCAAACGCGCCATGCCGGGCGGGCATGGAAAGGCCGGCTCGCGTCGCGTGCATACCCGAAAAAAAAGATCGGCTTGCGTCGGCCGGCGCGCCTGGAAAAAAGGCCGGCTTGCGCCGGCGTGCGTGCCTGAAAAAAAGGCCGGCTTGCGCCGGCGTGCGTGCCTGAAAAAAAAGGCCGGCTTGCGCCGGCCTTTTGCAAATAGGGTGTCGTTGCGATCAGATCGCCGTGACTTCCTCGGCCTGCAGGCCCTTCTGGCCATTGACGACCTTGAAGCTCACTTTCTGGCCTTCCTGCAGGCTCTTGAAACCCGAGCCGGTGATGGCGCGGAAATGCACGAACACATCCGGGCCCGCTTCGCGGCTGATAAAGCCGAAGCCCTTGGCGTCGTTAAACCACTTGACTGTACCTACTTCACGATCCGACATAGCTCACTCCGATCCAATTGCAGACGCTGAGACAAACCGACCTCGACAGGCCGACGCTTACTGAGCATGCAGGGTCGGGTGAAACGATGCGGATCTAAGTAATCCATACCGGCACGCACGTAGCCAAGCAAACGCAGTCGGGCAAGCATAGCGGATTTTTCCGGCGCAAGTACCAGCCCCAAAGCCCCCGTTGGCGGGTGTCGATTTGGCGTGAAAGCGCGCCCCCGCCGGCCCCGTTTGCCACCGCGCCGACGACCACCCGGGCAAGGGCCGCGCGCAGGCCTTGGACCATTTTCAGCGGTCGGTCATTTCAGGTTTTCTTTACCGCCGACTCTCTAGTGTGCGTCGGTGAAATCACCGGCGGCCCATTACCATCCGGCGGTCGACAAACGCCCCCGAAGGAGAACCCTCGATGCCTCATCACGCACGCCTGTTCGCGACCGCCCCGGCCTGTGCCGCGGCGCTGCTCGCCGGCCTGCTGCTGGGTGGCTGCGCCGCCCACAAAACCACCACCACGGCCCGCACCGGCGCCACGTCGGCACCGGCCACGGCCAGCCATGCGGGTACGGCGCCCGCCAGCGTCCGCAAGTCCGCCCCTGCCGCACGCGCCAAGCCCTTGCCCGAGCGCACCGGCATTGCCGCCTGCGACGACTACCTGGCCAGCTACATCGGCTGCCACCGGGCCGCCGGCATCTTTGCGCCCGGCCAGTTGCAGGACCGCTACGAGGCCATGCGCAACAGCCTGCTGCGCGATGCGCAAAACCCCGACATCCGCCCGCAGCTGGCCGCCCGCTGCAACTCGCTGGCCACCCAACTGCGCACGGCCCTGCACGGCAAGGCCTGCGAGGTGAGCCCGGCGCCGGCTGCCAGCAGCTCGCCCTGATTCACACACCCGGCGCGGCGCGCCAATGGGCGCGCAGCAACGGCGCCAGCGCGGCGGGCCGGCAGCGGGCCAGCCGTACGCGCGGCGTGCCGTGCCAACGGGCGGTGTCGGCGAGCGTTTGCGCCAACGCCTCGGCCAAGGCCGGCGTCACCGGCGTATCCGGCTGCAGGTACAGCGCCTTGACCTCGAACACGCCCTCGGCGCGATGCGCCTTGGCGTCCAGCCGCCCCACCAGCTCGCCGCGATGCAGGATGGGCAGCACGTAATAGCCGTAGCGCCGGCGCGCGGCCGGCGTGTAGCACTCCAGCGTGTAGTCGAAATCGAACAGCGCGCGGGCACGGGCGCGGTCCCACACCAGCGGGTCGAACGGTGACAGCAAGGCCGTGCGGGTGGCTCGCAGGCGGCCACGGCATGCTTTCTCCAACAGCGATGCGTGGTCGCGATGGACGTAAGCGGGCACCTGCCAGCCGCGCACCGGCACGGCCAGCAGCTCGCCACTGTCCAGCAGCGGCGCCAGCTCGCGCTCGCCGACCGCCGGCGACAGGCGGTGGTAGTCGGCGATCCACGCTGCCTGCGCCACGCCCAGCGCGCGCACCGCGTCGGCGATGAAGCGCTGGCGCAGCGCGGCCGCGCCACGCGGCGCGGCGGACTCGGCATACGGTGGATCGAGCCGTGCCAGCACGCGCTCGGCCAGGTCGTACACGCGCTGGAAACGCTCGCGCCGCGCCACCATCAACTCGCCCAGCGCAAAGCTGGCCTCCAGCCAGCGCTTTTCCGGCTTCCACGTCCACCAGCCCGACGACGAGGCGTCCCCCGGGGGCCGCGCGAAATCCGCCGCGCGCACCGGGCCGTTGGCGCGGATGTGGGCCAGCAGCGCGTCCATCTGCGGGCGGTGCGCCTGCGCCATCCGCTGCGCGTGGCGATGCGCCCAATGCCGCTGGCCCCGGGCCTGGCTCCAGGCGCGGTGCAACGGCACGTCCGACGCGCCGACCAGGCAGGCCTCGTGCGCCCAGCACTCGGCCAGTTGGCCGGCGGCCAGCGCCTCGTCCAGCCAGGCCATGGGGTAGTCGCCCAGGCGCGCATGCAGCACCAGGTAGGGGCTGCGCGCCACCACGTGGATGGTGTCGATCTGCAGCAGCCGCATGCGCTCGATGGCGGCCACCACGTCGGCCGGCCGCGCACGCCGGCGCGGCGGTTGCAGCAAGCCCTGCGCCGCCAGGTGCAGGGCGCGGGCCTGGGACAGGCTCAGCATGGCGCACGCCCGCAGGCGCCGTGGCCACACGGCGGCTTCACGGCCAGCAGATCAGCATCGGAAATCGGCATGCACGGCATCTCCGGCGTGTCCGCCGCCGGCGTCGCCGGGACGTCACACGCACATGCGACTCGTTGAATCGTCATTCTGGCATGGAGTATCCACCATGAAATCCCGCAAGCCATGGCTGCCCCTGATCGCCGTCGGCACCGTGCTGGCCACCGGCGTCGTGATGGCGCAGGACACGCCGCCGACCGCCGGCCAGGCCAGCTACCAGACCCCGCAAGGCGAACTGACCGTGCGCAGCGCGCCCGCCCCCGCGCCGCAGATCGCTCCGGCGCCGCCGTTCTCGCAACTGGCCGGGGGCGGCAAGGGCATCAGCGAGCAACAGGCGAGCGCCTACCCGCCGCTGGCCAACGATTTTCTCCACGCCGACAGCAACCGCAACGGCAGCATCAGCGCGGATGAATACGCGCGCTGGAGCAAGCAGCCCTGAGCACGCGGCGGGCCGCCCGCCGGCGGTCCGTCGGCAAGCGCGAGCCAGGCGGACGGCGTGACCCGGCTTTTTGTTGCCTCTAAGCTTGCGTTCCCCGACGACGCACGAGGCGTCGCCTCCGTCTTGCCCAGGAGCCGTCGATGAAGCCCCGATCCGCCGCTTGGCCGCTGGCGCTGGCCGCCTGCCTGGCCGCCCTGCCCGGCCACGCGCAGAACCCCGACCCCACCGACATCCGCGCCTGCACCGGCATCGAGACCGACTCGCAGCGGCTGGCCTGCTACGACCGCGCCACCGGCCGGGTCAACCTGCCCACCGCGCAGAAGCGCGTCGACGCGGGCGCCACCAGCATGTTCGACCACGACAGCCACGACCGCGTGGCGGCCAATGACGAGGTGGCCGCGCCGCTGTCGCTGCTGGACAGCCGCTGGGAGCTGTCGCCGGAGAGCAAGCTGGGCACGTTCAACGTGCGCGGCTACAAGCCCGTCTACCTGCTGCCGGCGTTCATGACGAACAACCAGAACAACATGCCGCACAGTCCCAACCCCGACAACACGGTGACGGACAACCAGCAACTGGACAACCTGGAGGCGAAGTTCCAGCTGAGCCTGAAAACCAAGGTGTGGCAGGGCGTGTTCGGCGACGCCGGCGACCTGTGGGTGGCCTATACGCAGTCGTCCCGCTGGCAGGTCTACAACTCGGAGCTGTCGCGGCCGTTCCGCGAGACCAACTACGAGCCCGAGGCGATGCTGGTGTTCAACACGCACTACCAACTGATGGGCTGGACCGGGCGCATCCTGGGCATCGGCGTGAACCACCAGTCCAACGGCCGCGGCAACCCGCTGTCACGCAGCTGGAACCGGGTGATCGCCGACGTGGGTTTCGAGCGTGACGGCTGGACGGTGATGCTGCGCCCGTGGTGGCGCATTCCCGAGCAGCGCCGCGTGGATGACAACCCCGACATCAGCGACTACATCGGGCGCGGCGAGATGCAGATCGTGCACGAGGCCAACGGCCAGGAAGTGGCCTTGATGCTGCGTCACTCGATGCGTGGCGGCGACCGCAGCCACGGCGCGGCACGCTTCAGCTGGAGCTTTCCGCTGGCGGGCAACCTGCGCGGCTATGCCGAGGTGTTCCACGGCTACGGCGAAAGCCTGATCGACTACAACCACCGGGCCACCTACCTGGGCCTGGGCGTGTCGCTGCTGGACTGGTACTGAGAAGCCCCTCTCCCGCCCTGCGGGCACCCTCTCCCGCAAGCGGGAGAGGGGATGGTGAGGATGCGTCGACGCCATCGAAAGAGCGGCTTTTGATCCCCTCTCCCGCTTGCGGGAGAGGGTGCCCGCAGGGCGGGAGAGGGCGCTTTTGCTTCTGGCCGGTGGCGGCGCAATGCGGCTCAGTGGTGGTGGCCGCCTTCGCCGTGCACGTGACCGTGGGACAGCTCCTCGGCGGAGGCCTCGCGCACGCTGCTCACGTCGATGGCGAAGTGCAGGGTCTTGCCGGCGAGCGGATGGTTGCCGTCGACGTACACCTTGTCGTCCTCGACCTTGGTCACGGTGACGTTGATCTCGCCCTGCGGGCCGCGGCCCTGGAACTGCATGCCGGGCTGGATGTCGTCCACGCCCTGGAACGCCGCGCGCGGCACTTCCTGCACC
>Ga0206107_1000147_pt1 | contig 56020 bp, 45 predicted proteins | sample 2B0metagenome_FD_148652 | JGI IMG/M metagenome (GOLD analysis project Ga0206107, IMG submission 148652) | Enriched microbial communities from leaf-cutter ant dump, University of Wisconsin, Madison, United States - 2B0 | ecosystem: Environmental > Terrestrial > Nest > Insects nest > Nest dump...
CATCCACTTCTTTGAGAATGCTGAATATTTGGGTTTCGGTGAATCGTGATTTTTTCATAGTAGCCTCCTGAGGTAATATTCTCAGAAAACTCCAGTTATGTCTGTCTCAGGATAGGGGAAGTGGACAATGAAATCCACAAGCGATTGGGGCGTTGGTTTTGTTACATGTGCCTCGCAGTTTGCTTTTCCGCTCTGGTCGGGTTGGTTTTTTTTCGGTTTTTGCCACTGTTTGCGATGTTAAACCTGTTGGTGTTTTACCAATTGGTGAGCGGTTGGCGAAGTGCTCATACCAGGCACAATGGCCCTGGCAAGATAGACCTGGCACTCACTGTTGTTGCGAGTGTTATTTTTTTCTTATTGTTACCGATGATGCGCAACGCAAATACCGGCTCACCTGTGGTACTTTATTCCAGCTTTGGCGCCTTGTTAATAATGCTGGTTTATGATGTGGTTCGCTGGTTTTTCCCACGCAGGGTGTTTGCTTAGGCCGGTTTTTTGGCAACAGCGAATATGCGTTCTGCAGGTATGCGTAACTGTGTTAGCAAATAAGCGCCAAATTCCGATGAGTAATGTTGTTCTGCAATTGCTTTTTCCATACAGAGTAACCAGGCATCGCGCTCTGCTTCTGTAATTTCCAGGTGAGCGTGATCGCGCGGAATATTAATACTCCCGTATTTTTCATGGTAAAGCTTTGGGCCTCCCATCCAGCCACACAGGAATAAAGTGAGTTTATCGCGCGAGCTGGTTAAGTCAGCTTTATGCATGGCACGGATATTTTTTGCTTCCGGTAATTCATCCATAAATCGATAAAAGTCATCCACCAGTTTGCGGATTCCTGTTTCCTCGCCTGCTGCTTTAAAAGAGTTGTCAGAGAATCCGTATAAAGGTGTACTGCTCATAAAATACCGCCAAAATATTAATGTGTAGAACAAAAGCCGGGAGAAATTACCTGGTTGCTGGCGCTGAGCAAGCTGGTGTTATTATCTGAAGTATCCTGTGTTAATTCAAACATAAATACACCGGCGAGTCCCTGGTTGAGGATATATTGGCTTTTTTTCCTAACCAGCTCTGGTGTTTCAAAATACAGGTTGCCCATTTTACCGGAATTGACATTGCCGTTGGTTTGTTTGATTTTTTCGATAATGTACCTGTGGGTGTAATCTTTATTAACCTGGCTATTTTTCCCATCAACAAACTCTATGCCGTAAGTGGGAAACCCCACGAGTAGCTTTTCCTTGTTAAATCCTCTCTCCGCCAGAAAATCTATGCTCTTTTTAAAGGTTGAGTAATCTGAATGATGGCCAACAGGAGAGGACTCCCAGGCACCTGTGAAGTCGTAAGCCATGAGCGCAAGGTAGTCGACGTAATGCTGTATCTCTGGTAAATATTGTTCGCCATACCAATGACCCGCAAAAATATCGGTTGTGAGCAATACGCCTTTGGGTAATGTTGCCCGCAGGGATGCCAGTAGATCGACTAACAAACGACTTTCAACCGGATCATTACCGCCCTGTTGGTGTACAGCTTGTTTTGTCCAGTATTCCCAGTCTATATCTATGCCATCCAGTTGATGCGTTTTTACATAGGCGGCGACATTTTCGCTGAACGTTTTTAGCTGTTTTTTATCGGCGGCAATTTTTTGGAAGGCATCGCCGTAACCTTGTGCGCCGCCAATGGAGACAATAACTTTTTTGTTTTTCTCATGGGCTTGTTTGACGAGCGGAGCAATAAGTTGGTCGACCTCCAGGGTCTGTAAGCTGCCGTCAGGATTGGGCAACACAAAGGTGAGTGTGATATGGGTAAATTTATGCCAGGGAATGGATTCAAGCGGTAATTGCTGCGCTGACCAGGTTGGGTAAACCGCAATTATGGGCAGGCATCGGGTTTGTTTGATGTCGATACAGGCGCTGATTAACAAGCTGGCCAATAAGATGAAAGGCAATAAAATATTTTTCACCATAACAACTCCATTATGTTCGCTATTTTCTACTTTTGATTCAAGTAAGAAAATGCGGTTGGTAACCAGCCGGGCTGACGTTAGGTGTTGTCAATAAATCCAGATTGCAATAAATGGGAACCATTAAAGGCGTGTAGTTTGTGTTAATGATGGTGCAATGGCAAGACGCAGGTGAAAGTACTGCCTTTACCGACTTCGCTGGCGATCCTGAGTTCGCCATCATGACGCAGGAGAACATGTTTCACTATGGCGAGCCCCAGGCCTGTACCGCCGGTGGCGCTATTACGGCTGGCATCAACACGGTAAAAACGTTCTGTTAAGCGCGGTAGGTGTTTGCTATCAATACCGGGTCCGTTATCACTGACAGAAAAATAAACATGTTGCTCGTCTTTCCATAAGCGCAAATGAATCGTACCTTTTTCGGATGTATATTTTACTGCATTAATTGCCAGGTTTGAAAATGCACTGTGGATTTCTTTTTCGTTGGCGATGATTGAAATATCGTTTTCGCATTCAAGCTCAATGGTTTGTTGTTTTTCATTGCCGAGTATTTCAGCTTCATTTTTTATAGAAATAAGTAAGGGTTCCAGTTCTAATTCTTTTTGGTTGTGGCCCGCTTCTGTGGTTTCCAATTTGGACAGCACAAGCAAATCGTTAACCAGAAGTGACATGCGTTTGCCCTGTTGCAAAATCTGCTGTAAGGGTTTCTCCCATGCCGGTGTGGTGTTATTGTCTGTGATCGTTTCAATATAGCCGTTGATAACCGTAAGCGGCGTGCGCAATTCATGGGACACGTTGGCCACAAAATCCTGCCGCATCTGCTCGAGGTTGTATACCTGGGTAATATCGCGAATAACAATCAGGCGCTCCTGCTGGCCAAATCGGGTAATTTGAATTTGCAGTTGCCTGCCGATATGGCGCGGTGAAGGGAGCTCCAGGGGTAAACTGTAATCGCCCTCTTCAAAGTAGTGAACAAATTTGGGGTCGCGAATAAAATTAATGACCGATAAGCCTTGGTCTTTTGTGCGAAAACCAATCATGCGCTGGGCGGCAGGGTTCCAAAAATCCAGGTGGCCACGCCAATCCAAAATGATAATACCGTCTTTTAACGCAGTGGTGATTTCCTGGATGCGTTTGATAACCGCTTGCAAGTTTTGTGTTTCTGCTTGTTGTAAACGTTGTAAGTTATACATGTTGTCAAAAATCTCGCCCCATAAACCGCTGGATTCCGGCGGTTCATCGGTACCGCGAATCAACCATTTATTCAGGCGATACATTTGGTAAAACAGCCAGCTGAGGTAAAGGCATAACCCGGTGAACAGCAACCACCATTGCAGGCCAAAAATAACGCCGTAGCCCACACAGATAACAAAGATAATGAGCAGGCGGCGCAGCTCGGTTTTAAAGCCTTGCAAAAACAATGAGGTGGCCTCGCAGGATTGATTTTTCCTTTTGCAAAAGAGTTGTTTGCTTAATAGTTGATGTCAATTTAACGAGAAACTATCACGCTCGCGCAGCCACCAACGCGGCAGATCCCAATCTGGAACCCGCTGCGCGAGTGTGACGACGGATAAATATATCAACAGTCAACAAGAGCATCGCTTTTGGTAAGAGGGTTTAAAAATAGTGGCTTATTAAGCCTCTATTTTAGTCGAGAATCTATAGCCTGTGCCGCGTACCGTTTGTACCAGGTCTTCATGGCCATCAATGCTCAGCGCCTTGCGCAGGCGACGTATATGAACGTCCACAGTTCGCTCTTCCACGTAGACATTCCCGCCCCAGACATGGTCCAGCAATTGGCCACGGGTATAGGCTCGTTCCTGATGGGTAAGGAAAAATTCCAGCAGGCGATATTCGGTTGGCCCCATATCCAGCGACTGGTCATGAATAGTCACGCGATGGCTGGAAGGGTCCAGGCATAAGCCCTGGACAATAATGGGCTGACCGGAAATTTTAGGATCAGCGCGGCGCAAGACTGCCTTCAGGCGGGCCACCAGCTCGCGTGGAGAGAAGGGTTTGGTAATGTAATCGTCTGCGCCTACATCCAACCCCTGGATCTTGTTGTCTTCTTCACCTTTGGCGGTGAGCATGATGATAGGAATCCCGCCGGTGACTTCGTCGCGCTTGAGACGGCGCGCGAGTTCAATACCGCTGGTACCGGGCATCATCCAGTCCAGCAAAATCAAATCGGGCTTTTCATCCACAATCAGCGCATGGGCATCCTGAGCATTCCCGGCTTCAATACAATCATACTCAGCCATTTCAAGTGCTACGCGCAGCATATCGCGAATAGCGGATTCATCATCAACGATTAAAATTTTACGACCGGACATAGAGTTGCCTGTAAGTTCAAATGTGAAGCTATTGTTGCAAGTCTATTAAATAAGGAGATTGTTACATATTAGTGACAGGCTGCCAGATATTTTGAGCTTATGACACAAATCAGGTCAACTGAGACAGTTTGGCGTATGCCCAGGTTACTGTAACCACACTAAACGCTTGTGAAGAAGGCGTAACCGCTGTTTTACGGTTTTTGGCAGGCTTTTAACAATGAGTTCGTAGGAGTGATCGATCTGATTGAAAATTTCGCTATCGGGCAGCTTGCCGGTCAGGTCCAGCGTATTCCAATGCTTTTTATTCATATGGTATCCGGGTGTAATCTCACTGAATACGCTGCGCAGCTCCTCTGCACGCACTGGATCGCACTTCAGGTTAATACGCCCTTCAACCGCTATGGCAAACACCTTACCCTCAACTTTATACACCGCTGCTTCTGGCCCGAAGGGATAATCCAATATGGCTTCGGGTAATTGAATAAGGTAGTCGTGTAAGGGCGTGGTAAATGCCATAGTCATGCAGCAGGCTCCTGTGCGGAGGCGGGATTAAAGATGCTTTAATCCCATGGTAAACATGCTAAAGGTGGTGAATCATTCAGTTGAAATAAGAATGGTATTGTGCCGGAATAGCTTTGACAGGCTTGATTTTTATGCCTTTGAAAAAGACCTCGCCCGCTTCACTTTGCAGCAAAATTTTACCTTTGGTCAAGGGTATTTCCTTACCATCTTTGGTGTAGCGCGAATTGGATAAGGCCATGACGACCTCGCCGTTAACGATATGCAGGCTCTTATCACCAAGGGTAATCAACTCAAGTGTGTTCCATTCACCGTGGGGTTTTTCTACATCTTTACCGCGTAGGCAGGTAATACCTGCGCCGCCAGGGCCGTAGCTGACCAAGGGTGCTTTCGGGTTGTACATAGGCACTGTTTCGCCCGCCGTTTTTTCACACCGGATATCAATCTGTGAACCGGCGATCTGCCACCAGTCGCCCACGCTGTGTTCCATAATCTGGAATTCTTGCGAAAGTGCCCAGGCTTTCCAGTAATCCACCCCGTGATCGCCAATAACGTGGTAAAGAATACCGCTGTCCAGCGGTTCGGTTAAGCGCGGCGGCCATTTCTGTTTGCCCCATTTGAACTCTACAACCAGGTGATAGTTTTCATAATCTTGTTTAGTGTGGACACTGCCGTAAATTTCGCCGCTTACATGCAGAACCGGCTCGCCATTGATTATGCTGGTGGTGAATACACCGCGCTCATCGTTGTTAAAGCCTACGGGATGGACGTAATTGCCCTTTTCGTCTTTGGGAATCCCCGTTATTTTTGTCTCTGGATTCGGAAAACCCAAGTAAGTTGTCCATTGCGTCATGTCTTTATCGAGTAGATAAGTCCATTTCTCTTGAGGAGTCGGGGTGGGCTTTGCTGCTTGTGCAAATGTGGCTATTCCCAGGAATACAAAGCTGACAAGGAGTGTAAAACGGAACAAAACAGGCATGGGCTTCCTCTGGTCATACGTTGATACAAGCCGCCAGTATACAGTTGATGACAGCGCTATCATAGGTATGACTATGTGCGATTTGAACGATGCGCATGGGAGATGATCTCAGACGGCTGTATTCAAGCCGTCCCGTCCAATTACAGTCTGCACAATAGAGAAAACTGAATAATGCAGCGTTGGGGAAGCTCCCTTTCTCACGCAAGCTGAAATTTAATGCTGTTGATAAAGTTGAACTTCGCTGTCGCAAAATCCAACAATACTGAGAGCTATTAATACTTGTACTGATGCCATGTTTATAAAAATGAAAAGGCATGTGATTTGTTTTCATGCTTCGTTATTGAAGATTATGCTATCAGGCATCATTTTTATTAAAAGCCTTTCAACGCAATTTTATATCTGTTATCAGGCGTGAACTGCTTTTGACTCATCCTATTGTTTCCCCAAAAACTATTATGTTATCGTGCCCACCGGTAGTTTTGGAGCGAGATCCATTTCTACTTTTACAGCTGAGCAGATATTCATTTCATCTTTTGGTCAGTGTTGATGTTCCAGTTTTGGTACAGAACGAATTTTCCACATGACTGCTATCACAATTTCTACAGAGATCGTTACCGAACAGTTACTTGCAGAAGTGGCTAGCCTTTACGCGGCAGAGCATTATAAAACCTTGTTATGGTCATGGCAGTTTGCACCGCGTTTTGGACAAGAGGTGCAGTGCATTGTCGCGCGTGATTACACAAAAGTGATCGGTTTTAATGCGACCATGCCTATTCAACTAATTGATAACCTTGGTGAGATAAACAATGCAATCTGGAGTTGTGATTTTATTGTTGCCAAAGACTACCGTGGCAAGGGAATAGGTAGCGCTATCAAAGATGAAATGCGCAACAGGTTTACCGTACCTATTGTGTCACTGGGGATTAGTGACAGTGCGTTTCCGTTATTGCTTAAAAAAAACTGGCAATCACCTGTCCGGTTGGATGTGTGGGACATGGTACTTAAGCCGCAGACATTCAAACAAATTTTTCTATATGCCTGGACGAAAGCTTGCCGACTTTTTTTTAGCTTACATAATCAGAAATTGCGCAAAAATTACACCGCTCAAGAGCTACCCGGGCTTCCGCAAGATTCCGTTATTAATAAACTGTGGGACTTGCATCGTATTTCTTCACGATGTGTAGAAGTATTCCGCTGTTACGATTATCTTCACTGGCGCTATGAAAAAATACCGTTCCGTCCATATAAATACCTATCTATAGGTGCAGTCGGGGCAGATGTAAGAGCGCTTATTATTTTTAGGGAAACCAAAGGTAATCATATTGAAGTGGTAGATTTTATCGGTGAGTTCAACGAGGGCGTAATATCGTCAGCTTGCGCTTTTTGGTTAACGCATTATTCATCGGCCATAGCCATTCACTGGAATAACTCTGTCAGGGCATTGAGTCAGGGCTTGATTGCCAATGGGTTCGTGAAAAAATCCTATGGTTCCCGCTTTGCAACACTGTCATCCATGGCTGACCAGGATTGGGCTTTGGTCGCGGGTGATTCGGACGGTGATTTTTTACGGGTGGCTAAAGAATTTAGCGAAACTCCTACTTCAAGTACGCTACACCCAAGGCATACTTAAGACTATTATTCTTGGTATCCAGTAAAAATGTGTAGCGTTACTTTGTTGTGAACTCCAATAAAATACCGACAAAAACAGCAGCACCTACCCAATTATTATTTAAAAATGCCTTAAAGCAGGCAGTGCGTTCGCGAAAACGAATCAGCCATTGTTGATAAATGAAAAGACCTGCCACAACAATAAAGCTTGAATAAAAAATCCAACCCAAATCAAAGGCTTTTCCGACCAGGACGAGGGCATACAAGGTCATTGCCTGCAAGGCGCCTGTAATAAAACGATCCTGTTCACCAAACAAAATCGCAGTGGATTTGATCCCAATCTTTAGGTCATCATCGCGATCGACCATTGCATAAAAGGTATCGTAAACCACTGTCCAGAGTACTACCGCAAGGTAAATCAGCCACATGTTTTTATCGAGGACACCGGTTTGTGCGGCATAGGCCATAGGGATTCCCCACGCAAATGCCGCGCCCAGAACTACTTGGGGTAAATGTGTATGGCGTTTCATAAAGGGATAGGTAACCGCCAGCAGTAAACCACCCAGCGATAATTTGATGGTGAGCGAATTGGTTAACAGCACCAATCCAAGCGCGAGCAGGCAAAGTGCGGCGAATAAAAGCAACGCTTCGCGGCTGCTGATGGCGCCTGTTACCAGGGGGCGTGCCTGGGTGCGATTTACTTTTCCATCAACCTTGCGATCAGCAAAGTCATTAATCACACATCCAGCGGAGCGCATCACTACCACGCCAAGACAAAAAATCACCAGATTTTTTGGGCTGGGCATTCCTTTCGCAGCTAACCACAGTGCCCAGAGTGTGGGCCATAACAGCAGCAAGATACCTATGGGTTTGTCCAGACGCATTAATGCAATAAAGGAAGAGATTTTTTTACCAAAACCCTGGATGTTCGGAGATAAAGGCTTGCGTTTACGCTGATTTGTAACCGGCTTTCTGGGAGCTGGAGCTTTTTTGCGGCTCGCCTGGGTCTTAGTTGATTTGTGTTGGACAGGTGCTTTGGCTTTGGTCGGGACCGGCTTGGATGCTGTTGAACGGGTTTTCGTCGATGCAGCAGATTTGGGAGTGTGGGCGGTTTTTACAGGAGCGTCTGTTTTTATCACACCGGTATCAGGCACAAGCTTCGCGGCTTTCAAGTCAGGCGTGTTGGGTTTATCAGGAGTCATAAAAGCCGCACAAATAGACAGTAACTTGTTAAACGGACGTTGTTATCTTCAGACCTATAACACCCGCAGTAATCAGGGAGATGCTAATCAGGCGGCCCGCATTTGCAGGCTCACCGAACAATAAAATCCCTAAAATAGCTGTGCCCGCAGCACCTATTCCGACCCACACAGCGTAGGCTGTACCGAGAGGCAGGGATTTTATAGCGATACCCAATAACCCCAAGCTTGCCGCTATCGCGAGTAGTGTGCCCAGGCTGGGCCACAAGCGGGTAAAACCCTCGGTATATTTCAGGCCAATTGCCCAGCCGATTTCCAAAATGCCGGCCAGGACCAGGATTATCCAGCTCATAAGAACACCTTCATCACCCAGGGCCGTCCCCGCTACTGAATTGAAGAATAAGGTCGTCCCTATTCCGGCGCACACCGGCAAATGCCAATTATGCACCCTTAAAACCGGGTAAAAAGACTTCGCTTACCAATAAAGGCCTTCGGTGCAATGAAAATATGGAGCGCCTGCCCCACACAACCTGGCCATTCAGCAGTCCTTCCGGAAGATAGCTATGATGGCTGCTAATACGTGCAAGGGCAATGGGGCTACGCTGCAAGTGTGGCTGGCTGAACAAAAAAGCACCTAACGGACGTGTGCCCTGTTTACGCAAATGCCGCAGCGGACCTGTGAGGCTGCGCAATGGCAACAGGCTGCGAGCAAACACCCAGGGCTGATTGTAACCGCACAGAATGACTTCACGTACCAGGCATAGTTCATGGAAGCCGATACCCAAGGCCAAGGCTTCACTGCGGCTGGCAGTAGCATTCACTTGCTTTAATACCTGGACATGGAACTGGCCATGGCTGAGTTTGAGCAATTTTGCAGTGAGCGAGCCCGAATCTAACAGCCAGTTTCGTAAACTTGGGCTAGGCTGTAGTGACGATGGCTGCCTTGGGTGAATAAACCAGCGAAGTTCAGGCGAAGAGTGTGAATTGGTTGGCAAGCTTAAAAAACCCTGGGCTAAAGTCGTTAGAAGCTGGCATTCTAGCAGTTCACATTTACCGGCGGCAGAAAAAGCCTAGCCACATTAAAAACAACAATCCATAAAATGACCATTCCTAAGGAAACAACCATGAATAAAGCCGATTTAGTGGCCGCTGTTGCCGCCCAAGCTGATTTGACCAAAGAAAAAGCAGATGCTGCTGTATCTGCCGTAGTGGAACAAATCACTAATGCATTGAGCCGCGATGAAAGCGTGACCCTGATTGGCTTTGGCACTTTCAGCCAAAGCCACCGTGCTGCACGCACTGGCCGCAATCCGCAAACTGGTGCCGAGATTCAAATCGCTGCATCTAACAGTGTTAACTTTAAAGCGGGTAAAGCATTGAAAGATTCGGTAAACAGTTAAGTTGCGAATTTTGCATCGACCAATCACACTTACCAAAGGCGCATAGGTTGCGCCTTTTTTATTTCACATGATCTTTAAAAATTCCCGCCTAATCTAAATTTAAGCGCACTCATTTAGATTTTGTTCAGGCTCTTACTCCTAAGATCGCCTTGCCTGCCACTTTGGCAGAGGTTCTTACTTAGGATGGAATATTATGAAGAAACATTTATTGGCGATGAGCCTGCTGGCCGCTGTAGCTGTTCCTGCATCAGCCGAGGGTGTTTATATTTTTGGTGATGTCGGCCAAAGCAAATTATCCATTGAGGATGACGGTTGGGATGTCAGTAAAACTGACACCGCTTTTTCCTTTGGTGTGGGTTATGCATTGAACAGTACTTTTGCTTTGGAAGTAGCATACCGTGATTTCGGAAAGGTAACTTTGTTCCAGGACCAGTATGAAAAAGACCGACTGGACAGCTCAGCGCTCCAGGTGTCTGTACTGGCCAAATTTCCGGTCAGTGATGCGATAGATATTTATGGCCGTGCAGGTGTTGCACGTTTAACTTACGATTGGAAATACCAGGATTTTGAGTATCCGGAATACAACGACATCGATTCTGAATCTAAAAGTCGCGCTTTTTTTGGCATAGGTGCCAGCTATGCATTGAACGATAATATCAGCTTGCGTGCTGAATATAATCGTTATGCAAAATGGGATGAAGCGACAGCTTCAGCCTTAACCATAGGTGCTGTTTATTCGTTTTAAATTCCAGGTAATTAGGTTTGCAAAAAAGGCGCAATCATTGCGCCTTTTTTATTGATAATTTTCCGGAGATAAATTTAAAACCATGCGCGAACAGCATCGGGCAAAACGACTGACTTACCGGTAGTTTTATCTACCCACACAATTTTTGAATAACCCTCGCTGCAAGGGCTTGTCTGATCTGTGCTGGTATATACTTTGTAAGTCGCCATAAAGCTGGAACGGCCCGGTTCGGAGATGAAGACATCAACCCGCAAGGTATCGGGATGAAATACGGGGCGAAAAAAAGTACAGCCGATAGTGACGACAACCGGATAATTATCTCCGCCGATCGGAATACCTTTTTGTAACATCCATTGAAAGCGTGTCTCTTCAAAATAACGAAAATAAATCGTGTTGTTCACGTGCCCAAAAGCATCCATATCGCCCCAACGCACGGGAATTTTGCAGCTGAAAAAAGGTTGGTTCGACATTATGGCCTCCGCTTAAACGCCGGTTCATCAAAACTCAAAAACAACACCCGCGGGCAACCGGTAGTGTTGGCCTGGGGACACCAGTATGAGATGCTCATGGTTGCTTCACAGCCGAGTTCAATAATATCCGGGTCTTTGTTCCTGGCGACGTCGCAGCTGTTGCCTATGGCTTTATCAAGGGATTCGCCCTGGAAGCGGCCGCGGGTGCTGATATCTTTTAAAAGGGTGTAAGATTTTTCCGGCGTGAGGGTGCCCCAGGGGCGCATTTTTACGTCGCGGCCATTGATGGCGACCATCACTTCCAATTGCGGCGGCGAGCAATCCCATTCGCCGTTTACCAGGTCGCAATCGTCAATGTAACGCATAGGCTTTCCCCTGAAATCTCCGTGGCTTTCGCATTCCACATAAGCAGAGGTGCGTGCATCCAGGGCGATTTTTCCATCACCGCCGGCAGACGCCTCAAAGGCATAGGCTTTGATTTTGCTGGCGTTAATACCGTAAGGGGATTTACATACTAAATGTTCCAGATAGCTGTGTTCGCGATTTGAGAGCTTAAAAGGTGTGCCTGCTCCATCGGCAGCGCTGGTGGATAGGGCGCAGAAAATAAAAAATAAGGCGGTAACGACTGCAAATTTGTTCATTCCTTCTCCTCCAAATTTTTTAATGCCTCGCTGTTTGGTCTATTTATTGGGGAATGGGCATCCGGATGCCCATTCCCTGTTGAATTAGTGTCTGGCTTTAAAGCCAGTGTGCAAAGTACCCAACCCAACATATTCCAAACTGATTTCAGTATTCATCGGCACTTCTAATACACCGGCAAATGAACCTGTAATGACGGCTTGGCCAGCAACTATACCCTGCCCTCGGCTGCGTAGAAATTCAGCGAGCCAATATAAGGGTGCGTGTGGATTGCCATTGGGATGTTTGCCAGCATGAGTGATGCTGTGTGTTCCGTGGCTCAGGATAATGGCGAACTCACTGGCATGTCGCGCTGCTTCGCTGTCGATTTGGGGGCCGATAAATAATCCCTGGTTAACCAGGCCATCGGCCAGCATCTCGGGAAACTCACAATTTGCCGGGTCGCTGTAGCGACTGTTGATCAGTTCGAGCGCCATATGGATGCGGCTGATGGCGGCATCTATCTCACCAGCGGTGTAGGGCTGCGCGCGTGCGGGCAAATCTTGTCCGAAAAAGAATGCCAGTTCAGGTTCGATGCGCGCGAGTTTTTTGTCCTGCGGTTTGGGCCAGAGCGCTACGGGTGCGACTGAATCTATGGTACGGGTATAGATGGGGCCCACCACAAGTTTGCCTTGCGATGGCAGCAAGCATTTCCACCCGCCGATGCTGTCATCCATGGCTTCACACCATTGTTCGCTGACGGCGGTTTGGATGGCAAGAGCCTGTTCCAGGGTGGCTGGTCGGCAAGGTTCAGGGAGGCGGTCACCTTGGGTACCTGTTTGACGACGCTCAACTAAAATCACCGCGGCTTCTTGCGCTTTGCTCATCTTGTATGGGGTATCCAAATACCTGGCGTTGTTAAAAAGAGAAACCCCTGCAATCTGAAAGGAAGCAGGGGTTCAGCGTCGTTTGGCCCTGGTCACCGCTGAGGGCTGACCCCTTCAATGTTTGGGATTTAACTCGGTGGCGATATGTTTCAGGTCATCGCTGGACTCAAGGATATTTTGCACTGTTTGCCTGGCTTTATCTGCATCCAGATGCAAATCATCAAAGACTTGTTGGGGAATTTCAAGTTTGGGGCCGTGGCCTACATCGTGCTGGTGCAGCAGGCGTTGCGCGACGAAGATCAATTTGGCGTATTGGCTATGCTCGCCGCGGAACTCGGGGTTATTTTGGTGGCGCAATCCAATGACTACTTCTTCAGGCATGGACCAGAGTGACATAAGTGCACTGGCGAGTTGTTCGCGCGTTACACCGATTAGATGCCGCTCAATAGCCTGATGGGTGACATGCGGATTGGCATCGGCCATTTCGCAGTAGGAATGGAAATAAGGTGGAAAAACTTCAGCCATGATCAGGAAGCCAAAGTTGTGCAGCAAGCCGCACAGGTAGGCCATACCGAAGCTGGGACGATGGTCGCGCGGAATAGCAGTTACCAGCCCTTCAATAGTGGCCGCCATAAAAACAGCTTGCTGCCAGTAAGGCAGGGTACCGTGCGGACCTTCTTTGGGAATGGTCATGGTTTTGCCGAGCGATAAACCCAGGGCAAGGTTGAGTACCATATCAAAACCCAGTACACGCACAATGGCATCATGGATAGATTTGATTTTACCCGGTGCCGAATAATAAGGTGATGCCGCCCAGCTGACGACCTGGGCGGCCAGGCTTGGGTCAGTTTCTACAATTTGTGCGAGATCGCTGATATCGGCATTGGGATTCACGCGCAGCTTGATAATACGTTGCGCGGTATCTGACAGGGGCGGTAATTCAAGGGTTTCTTCAAGGCGTTGCTTGATGCGTAACTGGGTAAAACTGCGCACGGCACCCAGGATCTGCTCCTGGTCGCTGGTATTCAGGTCATCTACTTCCAAAGGCGCAAGGGGAACAGAAATATCGCATAGGGTGGCGCCTTCCATAATCTGTTCAAATTCGCTGCGATCAATGCGCACCAGTTGTTCCTCGCTGCCGGAGTCGAGCAGCAATTCATTGCGATCCATCAGGCTTTTATCTATCAGCGTTTGCAGGCCCGCCAGTTTGGGCAGTGCCGGTATGGAATCGAGTTGGTGACTGTCACAGAATTTGCGGATATCTTCCAGGCTGGTGGCGTGAAGTTCGCGACCCAACTGGCGGTTAACCGCTTTGAGGTCAAGCAGGCGATCAGCGGAAATGATTACCTGAACTCGTCCCTGGCCGTCTTGTAAAATCAAGGATTTTGCAGCGCTCATATTACGTAAATGCTGGTCATGCCAGATCAGGCGGCGGTCATCGTCGTTAAACGGGGTTGTCGCTACGTCATAGGTGACATTACGTGTTTGCAACAACGATTGAACGCTAGCGGGGACTGGCACGGCCTACTCCTTTGTTAATGTCATTGGTAAAAAATATCTGTCTTGTGAGCATAGACCAGTATTTTAAACTTGCAGGTAAACATGGCTCTTTCCAAGCCACCGGGAGATGATTTCTTGGCAAAGTGTGAAATGATGCGCCATGAGGTAATCCGCACTTTGTTTTATGCTGGGTAAAAGATGAGCATCCCGCTGTAAATCGGCAATCTTGAATTGCATATCACCGGTTTGGCGGGTGCCAAGGACTTCACCGGGGCCTCGCAATTGCAGGTCTTGCTCGGCAATGTAGAAGCCGTCATTGCTTTCGCGCATTACCCGCAAGCGCGCCTTGCTGTGATGTGACAAGGGCGATCCATATAAGAGTACACAGTGGCTGGCAACGACACCGCGCCCCACCCGTCCGCGCAACTGATGCAGCTGTGCCAGGCCCAGTCGCTCCGGGTTTTCAATAATCATCAGGCTGGCATTGGGTACATCCACACCGACTTCAATAACCGTTGTCGCGACCAGCAAATCCAGGCCACCTGCTTTAAAGCTGGCCATAACCGCCTCTTTTTCAGGAGGCTTCAAGCGCCCATGGATAAGGCCGATACGCAACTGCGGCAGGGATAGGGCGAGGCTTTCGGCAGTCGCCTGTGCGGCCTGGGCTTCCAGTGCTTCGGATTCTTCAATCAGGGTACAGACCCAATAAACTTGCCTGCCTTCTTCGCAACCCAGGCGTACGCGCTCAATAACGTCCGGACGACGCTGATCACTGATAACCACTGTGCTGATCGGCGTTCGCCCGGGCGGTAATTCATCAATTACAGAACAGTCCAGGTCGGCATAGGCACTCATGGCCAAAGTACGGGGAATGGGGGTGGCGGTCATAATAAGCTGGTGCGGCCTTAATTCCTGCGTACCTGTCGAAGATGTACCTTTGTTAGAAAGCGATAGTCGTTGGTGCACGCCAAATCTGTGTTGTTCATCAATGATGACCAAGCCGAGGTCGGAAAAATTCACTGCCTCCTGAAACAGTGCATGTGTACCTATAACGACTTGAGCGTCGCCGCTGGCAATTGCGGCGAGCTGGTTGCGGCGCTCACCGGCTTTCAGTTTCCCGGTCAGCCAACCCACACGAATACCTAAAGGTTCCAGCCACTTGCCAAAGTTAAGGCGATGTTGTTCGACCAGGATTTCAGTGGGTGCCATAATCGCCGCTTGCTTTCCGCTGGCAACAGCGGTTAAGGCGGTTAAGGCGGCAACCACAGTTTTGCCAGAGCCGACATCACCCTGAACCAGCCGCAGCATGGGAACGGGTTTGGCGAGATCCTCGGCAATTTCGGCAAATACCCGGTTTTGGGCGCGGGTAAGTTGAAACGCCAGGTTCGCAAGAAAGTCTGCCTGCAAACTGCTATTGATATGCAAACGGGCTGCACCCCTGGTTTGGGTTTGACGGCGCAACAGCAGCAGGCTGAGGTGGTGCGCGAGTAATTCTTCAAAAACCAACCGCTGTTGAAAAGGATGTTCGCCTTCCGCCAACAGGTGAATTGCCGTGTCTGTAGGCGGCTGATGTAAGTAGCGCAAGGCTTCTGCCAGGGAGCTTTGGTTGAGCTGACGGCGCACTTCATCGGGCAATAATTCGCGCAGATTATGGGTATCCAGCCAGGTAAGGGCCTGGGTTGCCAGCGCACGCAAGCGCGGTTGGGTCAGGCCTTCAGTAGCGGGATAAATCGGGGTGAGATGTTGATCCAGCGGCAGGGGTATGGTATCAGCCAATACGTCATACTCGGGATGATACATTTCCAGTCCCGCTGCGCCGCGTCGAGTTTCACCGAAGACCCGCAACACGGTGCCGCCAGTCAGGCGATTTTTTTGGGCGGCATTAAAATGGTAAAACCGCAAACTGAGGCTCCCGGTTCCGTCCTGAATCCGTACCAGGAGGCTGCGGCGCTTGCCGAAAACAATATCACAAGCGCGCACTTCGCCTTCAATGACCACATTGGTGTTTGGTTGCAAACTTCCAATGGGTGTAATCCGGGTGCGATCCATGTAGCGTAACGGCAGGTGGAAGAGCACATCTTGTACCGAAAACAAACCTATTTTCGCCAATTTTTCAGCCAAACTGGCGCCAACGCCTTTTAAGGCGGTAACGGATATTTGGTCCAGTGTCTGGTGTTGGCTAATGGTGTGGGGTTTATTCATGGTCGCATGAGCTGGCAAGATTCAAGGGTTGCAACATAGCAAAACCGGCGGTTTGATGCAGGTGATATTGTTCATCCCGCAATGATTTGCGTATGGATGGAGTGAACACAGGGAATTACCAAAGGCTGGCGATCCAACGCTTAATTTTTGGGAAAGAACCGGAATAGCTGGTCCGATTTTTCCAGATAAGCCGCTATAGCCTTGGAAAAGTTCTGGGGCTTGCTGAGTTCGGCTACGAGCTTTTTGCTGTTGTCGAGCTGTTGTGCGCTGAGTTTTTTAGCCAGGGTGTCGCGTTTTTTTATGGCTTCCTTAGCCATGGATGTTTTGTTGGTAATCGCCATTTCGTAGAGTGCGTATGCCAATACCGGTCTTCTGTCAGTGCTATTGCCTTCCTCATAAACACCACCTAAGAGCAGCTGTGAATCTGCATGATTTTGCGCCGCGGCTTTAGTCAGCCAGCCATTGGCAACTTGCTGATTCTTAGGTAGCCCTTTGCCGAGCATATACATTAAGCCAAGCGCATGTTCTGCATCTGCATCACCTTGCAATGCAGCTTTGCCGTACCAGAGGATGGCTTCGTTATAGTTTAGGGAAACTCCTAATCCGCGGCTGTAAAGATGCCCCAGACGCACCTGTGCCTTGGCTAAACCCTGCTGTGCGGCTTTTTGATACCAGTTAGCGGCTTGCGAGTAGTCTTGCGGAAGCTGGCTGTCTTCATAGAGTTTGCCAAGCCAATATTGGGCCTCTGTACTGCCTTGCTGAGCGGCTTTTTGAAACCACGAGGCGGCGGCTTTGTCGTCGCGGGGAACGGCGCCGCCCTTATTGTAAAGTGCCCCTAAAATAAGTTGGGCTCTGGCATCACCCTTATCAGCAAGTACGGTGTATTCCCTGACAGCGGTTGGATAATCCCCTTTTTTTACAGCGATTTGGGCTTCGTCCCAACCTGCAATTGCAGAGCAACTGATAAAAAAGATCAGGGCGGTGATCAGGGAATTGCGCATAAGTGCCTCGTTATTGTTCTTTTAGTGATCGTAATTGCCCTTTATTTTAGTTCGCTTCTGGCCATTTGTATGGATTTGCGCAAGGCATCAATTGCCTTGTGTCGAGGAAAACTGGCGCGCCAGGCGAGTGCCACTGTGCGGCTGGGGGCGGGTGCTGAAAAAGGCCGCGTTACCAATAAGTCTGAACTGTAAATACTGCTGCTGGCTGCTGACTCCGGCAGTATGGTAATGCCGAGGCCCGAAGCAACCATATGGCGAAGGGTTTCCAGGCTGCTGCCTTCGGCAGCGGTGCGTACCTTGGAGTTAGTTTCTTCGGTGGGATGGATGTTGGGGCAAGTCGTCAACACCTGGTCGCGGAAACAGTGGCCTTCACCCAGCAGCAATAATTGCTGGCTGCTGATTTCCGCTGGGTCTATTTCTGGCTTGGCGGCAAGAGGATGGTTGTGGGGCATAAGTACCACGAATGGCTCGTCATAGAGTGCCTGGGTGACGACATCCGGCTCGTCGAATGGCAGGGCAACAATAATCACATCCAGTTCACCGTTACGCAGTTTTTTACGCAGTGTGTGGGTATAGCCATCTTCCACATAGAGTGGCATTTTGCTGGCCAGTGTTTGCAAGTGGGGGATAAACTGCGGCAGCAAATAGGGGCCGATGGTAAAGATTGCCCCGACTGCCAGCGGGCTGCTGAGCTGGTCTTTACCGGCATCCGCCATGTCTTTGATACTGGCCGTTTGCTCCAAGACCAAATTCGCCTGTTTGACGATTTGCTCGCCCAAGGGTGTGGGATGCACGCGGGATTTGGTGCGTTCAAACAGGGCTACTCCCAGCTCATCTTCCAGCTTTTTAACCGCAATACTCAGTGTAGGTTGGCTGACATAGCAGCGGTCGGCGGCGCGGCCAAAGTGTTGCTCTTGAGCGAGGGTAACTATATAGCGAAGTTCGGTAAGGGTCATGGTATGGCTCCTGTCTGGATGTTGGCATTTACCCAGAGACACGCCGTAAATACATCTTGTAGGCTCGACGCCCGCATCCATGTAGTCGACGGTCTCTGGACAAACACCAACACTCATCAGCAAAATTAGATGTGAAAAATTAAATAAAAAGTAAACTATTTAGCTGGTAATGAATAGCCAATTTCTATCAAAAGAACAAGCTTTGATAGTTGAATTTGGCGATAAAGAGTGGAACTGAGAAAGTTTATATTAACAATATATCTAAAGTAGAAAACTGTTATATCCCAAAATGAGTAGAAGCCATTTCAAAAATCAGCCAACGAGACTCAGGTAGTATCAGGCCGTTGGATAGTTTTTGAGATAGCTCCTACAAGTAAACAATGTGGATTTACCAAGGGTAAGCGAATGCAGCCACAACAAAAGTTACTGATTCTTGGATGCGGTGACATAGGTCAGCGTTTGGCGCAATGTCTGCCGCAGGATGCTTATACAGTTACAGGTTTACGTCGCAACCCGCCAGCAGATTTGCCGCATTTACGTTACCAAGCTTGCGATGCGGCTAATGCTGAAGCGCTTGGTGATGTCTTGAAACAAGACTTTGTGGTGATCGTTATTAGCATGACACCGAACGAACGGAGCGATTCTGGTTATGAACGCGCTTATGTGCGCACTTGCCAGAATTTGGTAAAAGAATTACACAGGCAATCACTTAAACCGCGTTTATTGATATTCGTATCCAGCTCAGCGGTCTATGCGCAAGTGGATGCTGAGTGGGTCGATGAAAATTCGCCTGTCGAGCCGGAGGGTTTCAGTGGCAAACGTTTGCTGGAAGCCGAAGCTATTGTCCAGACCAGCGGATATACCCATACGATTGTACGTTTCAGTGGCATCTATGGCCCCGGGCGCAACCGTCTAATTGAACAAGTGCGACAGGGCAAGGCCTCAGCCAGTACCCATTTTACCAACCGTATCCACGCGGATGACTGTGCCCGCGTCCTTGTGCATCTTATTGGGCTAAATTCTACAGGGAAAGTTTTGCAGCCTGTTTATCTCGCATCAGATAATGAACCGACACCTATGGTTGAAGTCGTTACCTGGCTAGCGGAGCAAATGGGTATAGAGAACCCTGGGTCAGATGCTGCTGTGAATGAACGCGGAAACAAGCGCTGCAATAACAAGCGTCTGCTGGATTCAGGTTTTGTATTTCGCTATCTCGGTTATCGCGACGGCTACGCGGCTGTGCTTGCTGCCTGTGAATGATGGGCAATGGTTTGCCCGATAAGCCGTATAACTGAGCCAAAATAAGGTTTTTTTTGCCCGTGGATGTCCTCGTGGTTCATAGCCGACCTGGGGGATTGCGGTTATACTGGCCGCCATTTTTGCGGGCTCCGTGGGGCGTCTGCTGTCAGGAACAGGGTGCGGGTATATGAAGAAACCAGGGCAATTGTACGGCGCTATAGTATTGGCAGTATGCGGCTTGGCAGCCTGCGGTTTAAAAGGGCCGCTCTATTTGCCCCAGTCTGAAACGCCTAAGGCCGGCGAGCCCACGGCTCCGGCTGCTCCCACCGAACAACCCTCACAAGGTAGCGAGCCCGACAAGGCTAAATAAAATACCCGATAAACCGACTTGCCGGCTTATGGATACCTGCCGGATTCACTTTTGAGTAAACAGAGTTTCTTATGCAGCATTTTACCGAACGCAACGGCGAACTTTACGTAGAAGACACCCCCCTCGCTGCCGTTGCTGCCTGTTTTGGCACGCCGACTTATGTGTACAGCCGTGCCGCTTTTACCCAGCATTATTTGTCTTATTCACAGGCACTGGGTACTCACCCCGGTATGATTTGTTACGCTATTAAGGCTAACTCCAACCTCGGTATTTTGAATCTGCTGGCCAAGCTGGGTGCCGGTTTTGACATAGTGTCCATGGGTGAGCTGGAGCGTGTGCTGCGTGCCGGTGGCAATCCTGCAAAAATTGTGTTTTCCGGTGTGGGTAAAACACGTGAAGAAATGGCGCGCGCGCTGGATGTAGGTATTTTCTGTTTTAACGTGGAATCGGAAGCCGAGCTGGAAATCCTTGCGCAGGTAGCCGCCGAAAAAGGCAAGGTTGCAAACATCTCTTTGCGTGTTAACCCGGATGTGGACGCAAACACCCATCCTTATATTTCCACGGGCTTAAAAGAAAACAAATTCGGTATCGACATCAAGCGCGCTCCAGCGGTGTATGCGCGTGCGACGCAATTACCCAGCTTATCGATCCAGGGTGTGGATTGCCACATTGGTTCCCAATTGACCCAACTTACTCCATTTTTGGATGCACTTGATCGTTTGCTCGCATTGATTGACGAATTGGCAGGAAACGGCATTGTTATCCATCACCTGGATTTAGGCGGCGGTCTGGGCGTGACCTATCGTAGCGAAACTCCGCCTGAGGTTGCTGATTATATGGCAGCTATCAAAGTCAAACTGGGTGATCGAAAACTCAGTTTGATGTTTGAACCGGGGCGCTCAATCAGCGGCAACGCCGGCGTACTTTTGACTAAGGTTTTATACCTAAAGCCCACCGAGCACAAAAATTTTGCGATTATTGATGCGGCTATGAATGACAATATCCGCCCATCGCTCTACCAGGCCTGGCAGGATATACGCGCGGTAAAACCACGTGCAGAGCTAACCAAAAAATGGGATCTTGTGGGGCCCATTTGCGAAACCGGTGACTTCCTGGGTAAAGATCGCGACCTCGCCATTGAACCCGGCGATTTGCTCTCCATGATGTCTACGGGTGCCTACGGTTTTAGTATGAGTTCCAACTACAATACTCGCGGCCGAGCTGCAGAAGTTATTGTCGATGGCGACCACATTCATTTGGTGCGCGCACGCGAAACCATTGATGATATGTTGCGCGGTGAAGCGGTGATTCCGGAGTAGTGTGTCGCCGCATCAGCTATTCCATTCAAGACTCGCCGTAAATACATCCTTGTAGGCTCGTCGCCGACATCCATGCCGTCGGCGGTCTTGAATAGAACATCTGATGCTGCTCGGAAGCGGCGTAAAGAATTTAAACGAGAAATGAGAAATGCGCTTACGTTTTAGCAAAATGCACGGTCTTGGCAACGACTTCATCGTCATTGATGGAATCAGTCAAAGCGTGCGTTTAACGCCGGAGAAAATTCGCTATTTATCCGACCGTCATTTTGGAATTGGTTGCGATCAACTCTTGCTGGTAGAACATCCGGAGAATCCTGCGGTGGATTTTCGCTACCGCATTTTTAATTGCGATGGCAGCGAGGTGGAAAATTGCGGCAATGGTGCGCGCTGTTTTGCTGTGTTTGTGCGGGAGCGCAGGCTCACCGGTAAACGTAAAATTAAAGTGGAAACCGCCGGTGGCTTGATTGAACTCAATGTTACCGATAAAGGTGAAGTGAGTGTCAATATGGGTATCCCCCGTTTGGTGCCGCAGGAAATCCCGTTTGTGGCCGATACCAAAGCGGCAACCTACCAACTCGATGTGGATGGAGAAATCCTGGAAATTTCGTCAGTGTCTATGGGTAACCCGCACGCCGTTATGCTGGTGGATAACGTGAACAAAGTGGCGGTAGAAACCTTGGGCCCGCGAGTTGAACATCATCCCCGGTTTCCGCAGCGGGTAAATGTGGGTTTTATGCAAAAAATTTCTGCGACAGAAATTGATTTGCGTGTGTTTGAACGCAGTGCCGGAGAAACCCTGGCCTGCGGCACAGGTGCCTGTGCCGCAGTCGTTGCAGGGCGTATACGCAATTTATTAAATGAAAATGTAAAAGTGAATCTGCCCGGTGGAAGCCTGCATATTTCCTGGGCAGGTGACGGTCATCCGGTCATTATGACGGGTCCCGCAACGACGGTTTTCCATGGACAAGTCAATATCTAATAACAGGTAAACGCTCAATGAATGATAATAAAAAAACACTTGCCGATCCTTTAGAGCCAGAACAGGTGTTGGCTTTCTTACAAGAGAATCCGCATTTTTTTGAAGCTTACCCTGATTTACTTGCAGAGCTGTCATTGCCGCATGAAAGCGGCAGTGCGGTTTCGCTGATTGAGCGCCAGATTGTCGTCTTGCGTGAACGCAATATGGATATGCGCCATCGTCTAAGCAAATTGCTGGATAACGCGCGCGATAACGATAAATTATTTGATAAAACCAAACGCCTTGTACTCACCTTGCTTGAAGGCCAGGACCTGGGCGATATAGTTGATGCACTTTATTACTGCTTCGATAAAGATTTCGGCATCCAATACACCAGCTTATTTTTCTTCGGCAACATCGACAAAATCCCCAGCAGCCAGGCACATGTTGTCAGCCTTGCCGTTGCGCGCGATAACGTCGGTACTATCCTCAAAAGTAACCGCGCCATGTGTGGCACCCTCGGCCAAAAAGAAATGCAGTTTGTGTTCGGCAAATACGCTGAAGAAATCGGCTCAGTGGCCACAGTCCCCCTCGTCCACGGCAATGCTTTTGGTTTGCTCGCTGTAGGCAACCGCGACCCCCATTATTATCGTTCCAGCATGGGCACTTTGTTTTTGGGTTACATTGCAGAAGTATTGAACAGGATTTTACCGAAACATTTGCCGCGTTAGTTGTACTGTTTTTTTGGATACGCTTGCATGAAATTTAAGAGGATAAATGTAATTGGTACTAGTGGAAGTGGAAAATCCACTTTTTCCAAGCAGCTTGCGAGTGCGCTGAATGCTCCCTATCTGGAAATGGATGCAATATATTGGAAGCCCAATTGGGTAGAGCCGGATGATGTGCAATATTTTTCGGATTTAAAAAGCGCGTTGGACTGTGACGCTTGGGTTCTGGATGGGAATTACTCACGAACTGCTGCAATAAAATGGAAGTCGGTAGATACCATTATTTGGTTGGATTATGGATTTATTAGGACTTTTTGGCAGGTGATAAAGCGATCTATAACAAGAGCCATTTCGCGGAAAGAAATATGGAAAGGAACTGGTAATAAAGAATCTTTCAGGCGGTCTTTTTGTTCAAAAAAATCAGTGATCCTGTGGATGCTGCAAAACTATCATAGTAATAAACGTAAATACCTTGCATTAATGAGTTCTGAAAAATTGAATGACATTCAGTTTTATCGGATAAGGTCTCTGAAAGAAGCTGAATATTTTTTACAAAATATTAATGGACATTAATTCTACGGTTTCGTTGTTAATGTCGGAAAATCCCCACCAATTTCTTCGCCTCCTGTAAACGGTCAAAGCTAGGACCTGTTGATGTAAAGTTGGATGCAAACGCAACAACTATTCCAGACTCTGGATAAATCAATAAAAACGAATAGCCGCCGTTAGTTGTTCCGCCGTGGTGGACGAATGTCCCTGCTGTATCCTGCCCTACCCTAAATCCTAAGGCGTAATGCTCAGGGTTCATGGTGCCGTTGGTTAGCGGAACGGGAGTCCATAATAATTTTCTGGATTCAGGTGTAATAAATTTATTGTCCAGGAGTGCAGAGCCGAATTTTACCAGGTCTGTGGGGGTTGAAAGATAACCGCCGCCGGCGTATTTGTGGCTGACATTTTCTTCGGGGGCTTCAAAAAAAGTGTCGTGTATAAACAAATAGGGCTGCGTCAAATTTTGTTTTGGTTGTGCATTGGCTTTGTTGATATATGTATCGCTTAAGTTGAGTTGTGAGATTATTTCGTTGGTCATGATTTTTTCAAAAGGTGCGGCGTAAGCGGATTCCATGGCGAGTGATAATAAGGTGTAGCCATAGGTGGTGTAACGGAAACCTGTTCCCGGTGCAAATAATAAAGGGTCGTTTTTAACAATATTCGTCGCGTCTTTAGTGGTGGAATATTCTGTAGTGTTGAAGCTGTCTGAGAGGCTGCCGTTGTAATGCCTTATGCCTGCTTGATGCGCAAGTAATTGTTTAATCGTATAAGTGTGCTCAGGAGGAAAGCCGCTTACATAGCGATTGAATGGTGAGTCTATGTGAAACAGGTTTTTTTCACTCATGCGTATAGCGACAACAGCTGTCAATGATTTTGAAATGCTGCCTATGCGATAAAGCGAATGATTATCCGCAAGGATTTTTTGGTTTATATCGGCGTAGCCAATGGCACCAGACCATACCAGTTTGCCGTGAGCGGCAATGGCAGCGGAAACAGAGGGGACTTGATGGTTGTTATACAGTGCGCTCAGCCAGGCTTCTGCATTTGCCTGTGCGGGTGTGTAATCAGCATCGACAAAAAATGTTTGTGCAATGGGTGCTTGTGCAGGGCGGTTTGCGATTTTGGAAAATACATAGGTGCCCACAACAATAATTGCAGCACCTAAAAAAATAAGTGTGTATTTCAATGGGGTTTTTAGCATTAATTTTTTAACATTAATTTTTTTAATATCGTGATCCCTGCTGATTGCGCTTAATGATGAATATTTAGCAGTTGCACTCAAGCTTTTTGGTGATTGCCTGCTTTTCCCAATGGGCTCCAAGCCCCATAACATTGATTTTTTCAAAAGCGATTAAACCATGGGTGAGAACACCAATACCCCAAATGGCTAGCCCAAATACAATAATTGCTTTATCGCCCATGCCGTGGAAAAAACTTAGGTAGCCATAAACGATAGCTACGCACAGGTAGGTGAGCAGATGGTTATAAAATTCTTTAACGCCTTGCACATACAGGCGCGCCACTGCCTCTTCATCCGCTTGTTGTGCGGCCGCAATATCGGCGGGTGTTGTAGCTGGATTTGCTGGTTCCGACGTGAACCTGGCCAAGTCCACTTCAAACACAGCGGCCAGTGCGGTTGAGGTTTCAAGGCAGGGTTTAAAACCTTTTTCAATGCGCTGGATGGTGCGTGTACTTACGCCCACTAATTCGGCCAGATGTTCTTGCGACCAGCCGCGCTCCAATCGTAGTTGTCTCAGTTGTTTGACGGGCATTTCTACATCTTCCGTTGCGATAAAGTGTGGGCATGATTGCGTTTGTGCTGCGAAAATACCACGAAACGAGGCGACACGAACCTGACAACAGGGAGAAGAATATTGTTGACGCAATAAAAAACGGCCACTGTGGGCCGTTTCTCGTAAAGTACAAGGTCGGTTTACACCGGCTTCGTAATCACCCCGCTACAAATCGGCTGGAAGGCCGTCATCCTATCCATCATCACGCTGCTGCCCAAGCCATTATTCCTGAACAAGGTGCTGAATTTATTTTGTTCGCCGTGCAATGCCATGTAATTCAGGATCACCGTTTCAACGAGCAAATTGACGTTGTTGGCGGCGGGGCTTGAGCTGGTTTCTACATCGCCACTGGCGCGCATATAGCCGAGCTGTTGGTGTACGCGCTGCGCCATGGAGATGGTGGCCGGGTCTGAGCTGGTGCCCTCCATCAGGATGGGGCGTTTGGTGGGGTTGTACACCAAAAAGAATGAGGAGGCGGTCTGTTGGTCGTCACCTGTCCATTGGCCTTTGCCGCGACCTGCCGGTGAATCGTCGGCCATGCCGTTACTGAAAACGGAGCCATCGCTGAACACATAAATCATAATCGGCATTTGCAGGCGTGCGGCGTATTCCAGGCAGGCACCTATGCAGTTGCCGGCACGCTCGTCGCGCATTTCTCCGGCAGAGCGGTTGCCGGTGTGGTAATCAAAGCCACCCATGGTAATGGTACCTGCACCGGCATAACCGTTGACAACCAGTTTCATGACCGATGCCGCTTTGCGGTATTCGCTGTCGTTGTCAAATTCAGCCTGGGTAAAAATCCCGCCGGCGCCCACTATATTAGGATCGTCCACCACACTGACACTTTTAGGGTCGCCAAAGCGGTCGGCAATATCAGCGCTTTTGATATAGCCGCAGCGGATCATTTCTTTCAATTCAGCATCGCGGTCAGTGCCGGTTTGAACATATTTGAGTTTGGCATCGCTGATGCGGTACATGGATTCCATCACCGAAACCGTATCCTGCTGGCTCATAAGGCTGACCAGGTCACCTACGTCGATAAGGCCTTTTACATCGTTGGGATTGTCGATTTTGGTAGGGCGCATTTCCGGATTTATCATGCTCGATGGTGACATGGAGTTGCCGCCGGAATCGCTGTTGACCGAGCCGATCAGGGTCAGTAATGAACCATCGGAGCCGGCTTTGTTAATGCCGTACATGGGGTTATGGGGATTGTTACCTGTGTCATTTTCGGAGCGTGCCGGTATCACCGCGCCGTTGGTCATGGCGCTGGTCGTTATGCTTACGCGCCGTTTGATACCGCGAAGCAAGGCACTGTCAGCATGGAAAGCGAGCCCTAGAGTCTGGTCTACCAGGTTGGCGGTGGATGAATTGGGGGCCATGGAAGCGGGGAGCCCCTGTTTGCTGTATCCCGCCGCGCTGATGAGATCAAGCTGGCCGCCTTTCTGGCCGATTAATACATTTGAGCCTGCAATATTGGCACCGCCTGCCAGGTCAAAACAAATAAAGGGAATCTTGCCTGCACCCTGGGAGGCAATACCGCACTGTGCACGTTTGTCGGCAATATCGGCGGACAGGCTGGCTACGGCCGAAGGTGACAGCAGGCTGAATAATGAACCGCCGGCCAAAGTGACTCCACCCGCCATAAAGCCCTGGGCGATTAACTCCCGGCGGGTGATGGGGCGCCGGTGGCTGTTGAGCAGCAACGGCGCATCGGGGTGGAGTGGTGTTCTGTTTTTGGCCATGTCATAACCTGCTGTCAGCGGTTGGTTTTAATTTATTCATTTGTTCATTTGCGTCGGGTCAAGGGGCGTTAACCCTTTACTGCAATAACATAACCGCACTGCCCAAGGCTGCTGAGCAAGTGGCCTTCACGGTAGTGAGGGTTCGATCAGCTGCGCAGTTGTTGCTGTTGATGCAGGTGGTCATGGTATCTATCAATCTGTTTAATTCGCTGCGCAGTGCAGCGGGATCAGCCTGGCTGGCGAGTGGCGAGCCGTTGATATCCGCGGCGAGTAAACGTTTCAGCAAGGGCTCAATAATCTGGTTGCGGCCGCTTATGTTAAATGCTGTGGCTGCCGGAGCATTGAAATTGAAGCCGCTGAAATAGTTGTCACGCAGGTTATTGGGTGCCGGGCTGTTGCCTACCAGGGCATTGCAATAGGCAACCGTAAGCTGGGTAATTCCCATTTGCTGGGCAGCCAGGAAACCATCAAGGTTGGCGAGCGTCGGCAATTGTTGTTGGACTTTGCCATAAGTGGTTTTTACGCCGGGATTGGATTGGGGTATGCCGGTCAGGGTAGAAAGCGATGCGTTGATTTCCGCAAAACGACGCAACCCGATGAGCGGTTGTCCTTCAATATCAGCCGGCGTTGCAACCGGCGGTACAAGAGGCTCAGTGCGCGCGTAGGTTTTATTACCGATCTGGTCAAAAGTGAGGAAAAACTGGTCCTGTTCAGGTCCTCCCTTGAGTTCAACAATCGTTCCCAGGGTCGACAGTAACTGGCGGCCGTTTACCATAGCAGTGGAGTTCAGGGATGCGCTCAGGTTGGCAAACACCTGGCCTATAGGCGCTTCTTCGCCATTGACTCCTATATGTATCCCTTTTATGGGAATATCGCCGGGAATGGCGGTACCTTTCAGGTTGGTGAAGAAAGGGTTGGTGAACAAGTAGCCATAGTCATCGAACTGTTGTACTTCAAATACCAGGAAGGATTCCGCTACGCCAATCAAGCTGGATATGTTGAAGAGCAGCAGGTATTTGGCACCGACGCCGACTTTGTAATTGGCCTTGATATCCGCAGGGCTCATGGCGCGTTTGTGGATTCCCAAAAAACGGATACTGCCTTGCCATTGGGTTTTGGTATCACCGCTGACTTCATTGCCGAGCGCCAGCGCATAGCTGTTATCCCAATCCTTCAAGGCTGCGCCTTTGTCTGTATCGATATCGCCGGTAAATTCGCCGTTCACATAAATACGGCGGCCGTTGGCAGGATCATAAGTGACAACTATATGTTGCAAGGTGGCTTGTAGTCGTTGGTCAGCATCTTTGGTGTGCAGTTCTTTCAATCCGTTACCGTCACTTTTGTCAGTACGGTTGAGGAAGCTGTAGTTATACTCATACTGGCCAAGTGTAAAGTTACGCTCCGTTGCACTACCGGAATAAGTCACTATGCGAGCCGGGTTGTTATCGTTGGTTCCTTGCGTCACGTTATCGGGAATCACCCAGGCTTCAATACTGTATTCGCCCGAACCGCGGACCAGATCAAAAAACTTGCGGCTGGCGGCGGTGGTGGCCTGGGCGCGGCCGGTGTCTTTGATTTTTATACCCCAGGCGCTGCTCCAACCGACATTGCCTATGATATTCAGGTTGGCCGCAGGCTCCACGCCGCTGGTGTCATAGGCGATGCTGCCTTTACCGGATTTGAATTCATATTTGGCAATCAGGTTGGTATCAATACGTCCACCGCTGGTGAGCACAAAGGCATCTGCCAAGCCGACGGATTTGCTGATCACCAGCGCAGGGTCAACCTGGACGGCAGGAATGGTGCCTGCAAATTCGGCAATTTTGGCCTCCATAAGTGACGCATTGGCAGAACAGTCGCTCCAGCAATTGTGGAAATCATTACGCAGGCGTTGTACCAAACGCGATGCGCCGGGGTTATCCAACCGGATTTTGGTTTTTGCTGCCGCGTAGGCAATGGCCAGATTAGCCTTATAAATCGTGTCATAGTTGGGAGCGCCGGGCTTTATCTGGCTATCAAATTGTGCAAAGTAAGGCTGCTGTTTGGTCAATGAGGTTTCTGAGTGACAGCGCGAGCAATACTCGGTCAGCAGCGGATAAACAGTCGTTGCAAAATTGCCGCTGTCTGCCGGGAAGCTTTTACTGTTGGCAACATCTTTTTCCGGCGGTGCTGTCAACACGGTGCTGTTGGCAGTGGTTTCTATGGGGCCGGACCAATTGGTGATCCAGGTGGTAATCGTATCGCCGCAGGCCACTGGATCTTTCAGCCAGCAGTTATGGCCATTGGATACCTTTTCCACAATATGGGATTGGGCGGGGTTGGAAAGGTTCACCAAGCCATTACTGATAAGGGCATCGTAGGCCAGATTAATGTCGTCACCGCGAGCAAAGCGCGGAGCCTGGCCGGTAGCGTTATGGCAACCGCCGCAGCGGTCTTCACGGGCGATATTTATCCATAGGTTGGTTTGGAATTTAACGATATCCGGTGTACTGGCCGGCTTCTGGCCTTTATAGGAAAAAACCTCGGAACTGTTGTTTCCGGTGCTGGTATCCGGGTTGGTTGTGGTTTTGGCGGCGCTGCCTGAGCCGCAACCGCTTATGGCAAGGCTGGCACCCAGTAATAATACCGAAAGGACAATAAACCGCAGGGTGAGTGGTTTTATCATGGCTTACTCACCTTTACAGTAGTCGGCGGTGTCAATAAATACCCGCTTGAGTTGATAACCATTTGCTGCAAAGTCAGCAGTAATTGCTTCAACTTTGCTGCGATCTTGCGCATCAGCAGGCTTGCGTAAGCAGACATGCCTGAACACTTTTTCAACCTGGCAGCTCGCAAAGGCTTTACTGTAGGCCAGTTCCATACCCATAGACTTGGCACCGCTGCCTTTACCGGGCAGGTCGCTGTTCCAGCTCCAGCCCAAATTGCTGTTAATGCCTTCGCGCCAATAGTTTTGCCAGTCATCGTCGGTGGTGACATAGCCATAGGGAAAGGTGGTGCTGTTTTGCAGGTATTTTTTCTCCACGCGGGTATTGGTGACCGGGTCGATACTGCCTGCACTGTTGTAGTGGATGCTGCCGGTGTCGGGGTCGGCATCGGTTGCAACCCGGTAATCATAATAGGCGTAAGCCTTGGCCAGGGGGTCCATACCGTTGTGGCAGCCCATGCAGTTGTTGAGGAACACACGGCTGTCACCACCGGGACTGCGGCTTACGTCCTGGCGGATAAAATCGGGAACGCGGGTTGTGTCATGTACTTGTTCCAGATCGCGGCAGAGATGATTGATCAGCGTAAACCGGAACATGGCGCGATTGGTGCCGGCGATAAAGAATGCCTTGGCGGAGGCCCGGCTGGTAATGACACCCGAAGTTGCCTCGGCAGGCAGGCCGTTGAGTGAGGATTGTTTGACCGCGATAAACTTGGTCGGGTCTTTAAGTTCAATGTGCTGGTCTTCAATCGCCTGGTAGTGGTTGTTATTCGTATTCGAGTAGGCAGGCAAGCCCAGACTCGGGTTGGCGATATAAGTAACATCATCAAACAGCAGCTTGCGGAAGTCGGCATTGTCGCGCACCAGGCCGATCACGGTTGCTGTGTAATCATTCAGTGGTGCAAACACGGTCTGCTCGCGGTTGGTCCAGGGCGTGGCCATATTCTTCAGCACCACGCTGTAAAAGCTTTCGTTATCCATGGCGATCTGGACGGCTCTGTCTTTCTGGCCAGCATCCAGAAAGGCGGACATTTGCAGCAGCACCGTTTCGCTGGGAGGCACCCCGGCAACGCGATTGTGGATTTGCAGCGCCTGCTCACGGGAACCTGCCTGCGCCTGGACGACAAGGAGACTGGTACTGAGTACCGCGATTTTGAGCGGGCAACCAATAGCTCGCGCAGCCCTGAAGGCTTTGGTAATGAGTGGGGGGGTCACGGCTGCTCCCGAACGTAGCTAGTTATTAAACAGTGGCTGTTTTGGATGATTATAGGCACAGCTGTGGGGGAAACCTGTGCCTCGCTTGCGAATAATGCTGACAACTCAATCACATAATCGCTATTGCTTGCGGATTTTGTGAAGCAGGTAGCAAAGGATTTTTACCGATTCATAAATGACGTATTAATTCGTGATTAAATCGAGAGAATGGCCTATACACTTCACTGACAATGGTTCGCAGGAAACCTGAAAAACCATAAAGCCAGGCAATCCTGATATCTGTAGAGCGTTGCACTACTCCACTGTTTCTGACCAATTGCATATGCGCTTTGCAGGGCAGTCCGTGTGATCGGTAAGATAAATTGCAATAGCCTTCCATTTTTTGTTGTCGGGACAGTACCTATGTTGAAACCACTGCTTTCAGGTTTAGCCGCGCCGGTGTTTGCTGGCATCCTGGGCCTATGCCTGAGCGCCTGCGGTGGTGGTGGAACCGGCAGTACCTCCAACAGTGGCCAAAAGCCTGACCCGGTAGCGGTGGATTTACCCATTGCTTACATCAAACGTCCGGTGCCTGTGGATGAAAATAAAGTGCCGGTATTTCCCGATTTGCTGGACCCGCTGGCATTTAACCCGGGTGCTGCAATTTACATTAAAGACCGTGCTACTGCCCTGGCGATGCCATTGAATATTACCGATGCTGCGTTTCAAGGAGAGCCATTTGAAAAAGGTGCGCTCTACGATGTAAAAGATTTAAGTGCGAGTGCTGATGGTAAAAAGTTGCTGTTTGCCATGCATCCGCCGTTGCTGGAAGACGTAACGCCGGACAAACAACCCAAGTGGCAAATCTGGGAATATAACCTGGTTACCAAAGTCCTGCGCCCTATTATCAGTTCCAATATTGTGGCTTTGCAGGGGGACGATATAAGCCCGCGCTACCTGCCGGATGGCCGTATCCTGTTCAGCTCGACCCGGCAAATCCGCAGCCGTGCCATCCTGCTTGATGATGGTAAACCGCAATTTTCAGCCCTTGAAGAAAGCGCAAACCGCCCGGCGCTGCTGTTGCATACCATGAAAGATGACGGTACCGACATCCAGCAGATTACCTACAACCAAAGCCACGATTTACAGCCCACTGTGCTGCAAAACGGCAAGGTGCTCTATACCCACTGGGACCAGTTTGCCGGAACCAACAAACTCAGTTTTTACACGGCCAATCCCGACGGCACCCAGGTTGAACGCCATTACGGCTATTTCAGCATGAATATAGCGCCAGAGGCGAACAGCCCGCGCAACCGGCTTTTCCGTCCCCAACAACTGCTTGATGGCCGTATTGTTGCCATCCTCAAGCCCGATGGTGCGCTTTTGGGGGGAGATATGGTGGTTATTGATACCCAACATTTCTTTGAAAATGACCTGCAGATTCCCGCTGGCGGCGGCACAACTCAAAATGCCCAAAACCCCATTTCCATTTTGCCTGTTAATATCAATACGGGGGTCAATGAGTTTTCAAAGCATGGTCGCTACTCTGCATTGACGCCCCTCTATGACGGGACCAATCGGTTACTGGTGAGCTGGAGTGAGTGCCGTTTAATTGAACCGACTGCCCAACGGCTGGTTCCCTGTACCGATACCTGGCTTGCTACCGCCGGTGTAAAAGAGGCTGATCCTATCTACGGTATCTGGGTTTACAACATCACCGAGCAGACCCAGCAGCCGGTGGTCCTGGCCGAAGAAGGCATGGTGTATACCGAACCAGTGTCCCTTGAGCCGCGCATTGCAGCAACTTACCTGCCGCCCACAACGGATCCTGAGTTGGCGGCGGATTCGGTTGGCATGATCCATATCCGCAGTGTCTACGATATGGATGGTACCTTTAACAATTACGGGGCAGCTGCCTTCACCAGCATTGAACAGATTGCCCAGGCTGCGCCCGACAGCCGTCCTGCCCGGTTTGTGCGCTTGATTAAGGCGGTTTCCATTCCCGATGAGGATACGGCAGATAATTTTGGTGATGCTACCTATGGCAACCTGTTTAACCAGATTACCGGCCTGCGTGAAATCCTGGGTTACGCGCCGGTAGAACCCGATGGTTCCGTTAAAATCAAAGTTCCGGCAGATGTCGCCTTTACGCTCGAGATTCTGGATAAAGACGGCAAACGCATAGGTGCTCTGCACCGTAACTGGTTGCAGGTTCGTCCCGGCGAAGTGCGCGAATGCAATGGATGCCACAATGCAGTATCAGTCAATGCCGGTCACGGCCGTGCGGATGCAGAACTGGCGAGTATTAACAAAGGTGCCCTTGGCCAGTTTGCGAACAGTGTGCGTTTTGATTCACTGGGAACACCCCTGCAACCTATAGCAGGTGAAACCATGGCAGAGTTTGCAAGCCGCAGCACCTACTGCCTGATTCCCGGAGATGCCGCCACCTGCGCACCCTTCAGCAACAAAGCCAAGGCGACCAATCTGCGGGCTCCGAGTGTCGATCTGGTATTTGATGATGAGTGGAGTGATCCTGTCGTACGGGAGAAAGCGCCAGGCTTTGCCTACCGCTATAAAAACCTTGCACCGGTAGCAGCCGATATAGCCGCGCCAACCTCTGAAGCCTGTATGGAACCGGATGGCTGGAGCAGCCAGTGCCGGATAGTGATCAATTATGAAAACCATATCCAGCCGCTATGGGAGCGCGCGCGCGGACCGGTAAATGGCGTGGCGGATGCCACCTGCACCAGCTGCCATACCAGCACTGCTGAGAATGGTACGGTAAATGCGAAAGTTCCCGACGGCCAACTTGAACTCTTGGCCACCAAAGCTGCCAACAACCAGCCCATGCTCTCCTATACTGAGCTGACCGCGACTACCAACAAACAGATCCTGGACGCAAACGGCACACTCACCATCCAAATCCCGGTATGTGAGCTTGCACCTGCAGATCTCTATCCGGAGATTCCCGCCTGTGTCATCCAGTTGGATGACCAGGGGCTGCCCACTTGCGAAGGTTTGGCTAACTGTCCCTTCGTGCAGGATGTGATAAGCAATGCGGTACTGTTGGACGCTACAGGCAATCCGACACCGCGTCAGTTTACTGTGGGGGTGAATCCCAGTATGAATCGCAGCAGCGCCCGGGCAAGCGCAAGGTTCTTTAATAAATTTGCTAATTTCAATGCTGCAGCTGACACTGTGGATCATCGCGGTATGTTAAACACCAGCGAATTAAAATTATTATCAGAATGGTTGGATATAGGTGGCAGGTACTATAACAATGCGTTCGACACCATAAGACAATAATATTTGATGAATCAACTTGTGAATATAAGCATAGGAAACCTGTTTCACCGCAGCCTACAGGCATGTGTACACTGCATCGGCCTGGTTGCCATGCTGTGGAGTTTCCACAGCTTTGCCGCAGACGTCTGGAAACCGGATTGGTTTACAGCGGATGCACCGTTGGATGTGACAGTCAATGATACGTTTATCAATGTATATAATGCGCCGGGTCGCGGCTATCCGATTTTTCATGTAATCGAACGCGGTGAAACCATCACGTTGTTAAAAATGCGCACCGATTGGATAAAAATCAAAACCGTGCGCGGGCTGGAAGGCTGGATAAAGCGCAGTGATATTGCATTAACCCTGGGGCCGGATGGTACTGCACTGGATTTTGCGGATACTACGCACGCCGACTACCTGGCTGACCGTTTTGAGTTGGGTGCGGCATTTGGTGATTTCGACGGTGCAAAATCCATGAACCTCAATGCGGGTTACAGATTTACCAAAAATATATCCACCGAACTGCGCCTTGCGCAAAATACCGGGCAGTATTCCGATAGCCAGATTGTTGCGTTGGCGCTCTTGCTACAACCGTTTCCCGATTGGCGCGCGTCGCCTTACATAGGTGTGGCGTCAGGTACCCTTAAAACCATGCCCAGCAGCACGCTTGTACAAGTAGAAGACCGTAAGGACCAGTTGTTGCAAGCCAGCCTGGGTGTCTACGTACATATTACCGGGCGTTTCTTTTTACGTGCGGAATATACTAACGATTATATCCTCACCAGCCGTAATACCAATGAAGAGGTTAATGAATGGAAAGTCGGTTTCAACGTATTTTTTTAGCGGCGAGTTTGGCGAGCGTGCTGGTTTTTATCAATGCGCCGACGTTTGCTGCTGATGAAAAAGAAAAAAAAGATGACGGTGAATTAGGCAAAATTATTACGCCCGATCTGGAGCGTCGCCATATCAAAGAAGCCGACCTGGATTCGGAAGACTTTGAGCTGGGCGTCTATTATGGTGTACTCAATATCGAAGACTTCGGCAGCAATGCCGTTGTGGGTGCAAGCCTTTCCTATCACATCACCGAAGATTTTTTTGCGCAGGCCAATTACGGCACCAGCGAGACAAAAAAAACCAGTTATGAACTGTTGAGCGGCGGCGTAGATTTGCTGACAAATGACCAGCGCAAGCTCAATTATTACAATATTTCCCTCGGTTACAATGTACTGCCGGGGCAAGTCTATATTTGGGACAAGTGGCATTTTAATACCGCTGTTTATCTTGTTGCAGGTGCCGGTAATACACACTTTGCAGAAAAAAATTATTTCACTTACAACCTGGGTGCCGGCTTCAAGTTCTATGCAACCGATTGGTTTTTGGTGGATTTAAGCATGCGCGGTTATTCCTTCAGCCATGAATTATTTGGTAACAGTAAAAAGACCGGTAATCTTGAATCGCGTTTGGGAATAGCTATCTTTTTCTGATGAATATTTTGAATGGGTAAGAGCGAAGTTTTTAAAGAGGTTTTTATGTCAATTTCATCATGGGTTAAAAAAGCAGTAGCAGTGACGGTGTTTTTTTGTAGCGCATCATTCGCCGCTACTACCGCACCGGATTTCACTTTAAAAAGTTCAACCGGTGAAAACATTCGTCTGGCGGAACAGCGCGGCCAGGTTGTAATGCTGAACTTTTGGGCTTCATGGTGTGGACCATGCCGCCAGGAAATGCCGCTATTGGATAACCTGAACAAGAAATACGGAAAAATGGGTTTTGTTTTATACGGTATCAATGTGGATGAAGATACCGAAGAAGCCAATAAAGTGTTGCAAAAAATCAAGGTGAACTACCCGATTTTGTTTGACCCTGAATCCAAGCTGAGCAGCTTGTACAATGTTGATAGCATGCCGTTTAGTGTATTTATTGACCGGAAAGGCCAGGTTCGCCATATCCATAAAGGTTTCCTACCGGGCGATGACGAAAAATACATTAAACAAATCAAGGAACTTATCAGCGAATGATGTTATCCGTCTGCCGAAAAATATTATCCAGGGTTACGTTAACCATGCTCGCCTCATGTGTTTTATGTTGCTCGGCATGCAGCAATATTAAGCCCTGGGTTAAACCTTATGAGCGCCAGAATATTGCTGATCCTATTATGAACTTCAGTCGCGATCCGGTTTCTGATGCGTATCTTTCGCACGTGCACGATGCACGCGAGGGCGCAAAGGGGGCTGACGGTGGTTCAGGAGGCGGCTGTGGTTGTAACTAAAACCGTCATAAGAATTACCAGCGGAATTCTGGCGCTCGCCGGTTCCCTGTCAGTGTTGCCCGTGTGCGCCGGCGTATTGCCGGATGAACGTGTCGACGTCATGGAACATCAATATGATGGTGGTGGCATCCAGGTATCAGGCCCGTCGATTCTGGTGCGTAAAAATATCGGCCAGTCGGTTTCTGTCTCTGCAAATTATTATGTTGATATGGTGAGCAGTGCATCAATAGATGTGCTGGCCTCAGCCAGTCGTTACAGCGAGGAGCGTAAACAAAAATCAGTCGGTGTGGATTACATGCATGATCGCACCACTTTCAGCCTGGGTTATATCACCAGCGATGAAAATGATTACCAGGCAAAAACCTATAACCTGGGTATCACCCAAACATTTTTTGGGGATTTGACAACTTTGAATGTCGGTTTTGCATTCGGGCAGGATGTTGTGGGGCGAAACCTGAAAGGTATTCCCGACCCCGATTTCCATTTGGATAAAGAACAGCGCCGTTATTCATTAAACCTTTCGCAAATTCTAACGCGCAATTTAATCGCAGAAGTGAGCCTGGAGTCTGCCACCGAAGCTTGCGAAGGTTTAAAGGATGGCGAAAGTTGTTTGAATAATCCCTACCGCAGCTACAGCTATTTACAAAACGGTGCGCGCGCACTCTTACCTGAAAAATATCCGCTCACGCATAATTCTGATGCCGGCAGCATCCGCGCTATTTATCACCTGCCCTACTCTGCGGCAGTCCGCGGCGAGGTGCGGCATTTTTCTGATAGCTGGGGTGTCACCGCTACCAATGCCGAGTTGAGATACATCCACGACTTTAAAAAAGATTTGTTGCTGGAAGTTAAATATCGTGTGTACAGCCAGACGGCAGCCGATTTTTACAGTGATTTATTTCCCTATAAAGATGCGCAGAATTTTATGGCGCGCGACAAAGAACTGAGTTCGTTTTCGTCCAAAACTATCGGCCTGGGTTTAACCTACAAATTCCCCTGGAATATGCCCGGGGTTGAGAAAAGCACGGCAAACCTGTTTTGGGACCATATGAAAATCGATTACGATGATTTCCGCGATTACGCTAATTTCTCCCAATCCAGGCTACCGGAGGGCGGATACAAAGTCGGGGAAGAGCCGCTTTATACTCTGGATGCCGATGTTATCCGTGTATATCTTTCATTCTGGTTTTAACCTTTTTTAACCTCATGCCCCCTAGTCTGATTGGCTGGGGGACGCCTATCATCTAAGGCTTGCTGCAATCATCATATCCAACAAAAAATCTCACAGGAGGCACATATGAAATCGCTAAGCCTATTTTTAAGTATCGCGACCATGGGGCTAATATCCTCTGCCGTATTTGCGGCTTGTGAACCTCAACTGCAAGGCGATTATCGCAAACTGCATTCAACCGAGTCGCTCAGCCTGTGTAATTTGGTTGAAAATAAGGTAACCCTGGTCGTCAACACAGCCAGTCATTGCGGCTTTGCCAAGCAATTCAAAGGCCTGGAAACGCTCCATAAAAAATACCAGGACAAAGGCCTGGTGATTGTAGGTTTTGCCAGCGATGACTTTAACCAGGAAGACGGTGACGAAGCCAATGCCGCGGGTATCTGCTTTAAGAACTTCGGTGTGACCTTTACCATGTTGGCACCCACCCACGTTAAGGGCGCTGAAGCCAATACACTGTTCAAATACCTGGGCACCGAATCTGGTGAACCCAAGTGGAATTTCAATAAATACTTGATCGGTAAAGATGGCAAGGTCATCCAGCACTTCGGCAGTATGACCGAGCCCGATGCCGCCAGTTTGAAAAAGGCTATTGATCAAGCCTTGGCGCAGTAGTTCCGCAGCAATTATCCGCACAAGGGAAAAGCGTTGCTTTTCCCTTTTTCTCCCTCTTGTTTTACCTCTCCAAATACAGTCCTTTCCTCATTTTCTCTCTCACATTGGCGCCGTGTTAACGCCGGTAACCGTTCGCTTACACTTAACTGAATGACGAAATCCGGCTTGTCTTCCTGAGTGATGCCGGTGCCCGGCCGATAGGTGCCAGGTTTACAGCAAAAATTACCGGAAAATCGCTTAAAAATATTGTAATCGTTTACATTTTATTGGATTATGCCGGTCATCGTAATCGACATTACCGCTATGGCAGCCGCTGACATTCCAGTTTTTTGCAGAAATAAAATAGTTGATCCCGCAAGAACTGATGCTGCCGACCTATTTTTATTATATTTTTAAATCAATAAGTTATAGATAAATATAGTAGTGCTCGCGCTCTGTTTGCCACTCCTGCCGGAATTGGTCGAGCCATTTTAATGATAAGAATGCCCCCGCCTTGAATCCTCAGTAGAGGCCATTTAAGGATGTAACCGAATGCGTTAAGCCTATTTCAGGCTACCGGCAAAAATAGCCCTGGTTCGCTTGTTTGCCCTGTAGAAATCCTTGGGTTACGCGCTTTTGTAGAGCTGTTGTGGGCTTATCGCCAGTGTTCAGATTCACCACCAAAGATACAAAAATAAAATGAGGAAGCTTTGTATGATTCAAAAAAATAGAAAGACGGCCTTGGCTCTTGCCATAGGTAGCGCCCTGTGGGGCACATTTGCCTATGCACAAAACCAGACATCGGGGTCTGATAATGTGGATGAGGTTATCGTCAAAGGCGTTCGGGCATCGCAGGCAAAAGCAATTGATGTGAAACGAAACAACGCAAATATTGTGGATTCCATCGTCGCAGAAGACATAGGCAAGCTCCCGGATACTACGATTACCGACTCCTTGCAGCGGGTGACCGGCGTCCAGATCCAGCGTGAGGCCAATGAAGGTACCTCCCTGAACGTGCGCGGCATGCCGCAAGTCCTGACTACCATGAATGGCGAGCAGTTCCTGAGCCCCAAATCCATCACCAGTGTCAAAGCAGACTATTCCGATGTTCCCGCCAACCTGATCAGCGGGGTAGATGTTTATAAATCGCAATCTGCCCACACGTTGGCCGGCGGTGTATCCGGTGTTGTTGATCTCAAGACCTTGCGCCCTTTTGATTTACCCAATGGTTGGACAGCGAAGGCGCGTCTTGAAGGTGCACAGGGTTCCCGCTCCAAAAAAGAAATGAATAAGGACGGTGGCCAGGATACCCGTACGCCGGACTATGATGTCAGTGTCATCGCAGGTTATAACAGTGGTGACCGGTTCGCCGTCTATGGAAATATGTATACCGCCAGAAGTTACGCAGCAAACTATGCCATGTGGGAAGAGCAAAGCCTGGCCTTCCTGGATCGTCAGGGCGGCATGCCGGGTGACCCGCTGGACCTGGATAGCGATAGCGACACAGTGAATGATTGGTACATTGTGCCAAATGCCTATGGGGCAGAAAGCCGTTTTATGGAGCGCAACCGGGATGGCGGTTCACTGACGGCCGAGTTCCAGTTCAATGATAACTGGAGCGCGCGCGGCGATGTTTTTTATACGCAAATGGATAAGTTTGACCGGGGTGTAGGGGCTAAATTTAACGGCGCACATACGCCGGAATCCTTCCAGGTCAATGGTGAAAATGCCCACTATGATGAAAAAGTTTACAACGTCCTCCAACCCGGTTCGATTATCGGTGAGGGCGTACCTTTCAGTTACATTGATAACAATGGTGTATCGCAAACCCGACAAATCCACACCCTGCGGACGGCGAATGTATGGGCAGCAGATTTCCAAACCAATTCAAATAATGAAATTGAAAAAACCGCGGCGCTGAATACCAATTTCCAGGTTAATTACACCAATAACGATAATTTTGAAGCGACCATGCGGGTGATACATGCAAAGGCAGAGCGCCAATATCGTAAAGCCACTTTCCAGCAAGGCACGCCGGCATGGCTGTGGGTAGATGAAGATGGTATTTCCGGTAAAGACCCGGTTGCCGGCTACCATGTGGCTGTAGATTATCGCGGTGACTATCCATCCTTTACCTATACCGACGACTTGTCTGATGCCAACCTGTTGAAACAATACCAGGGCTTTGCCGAAGGTACTAACACTGACGCAGATCTGAATGCAGCGCGTGTAGATGTGAAATTCACCCTGGACGGCGATCACATCCAATCACTCGAAGGCGGTTTCCGGTACGGTGTGCGCGAAGCCAACCACAATAAATTCTTTTACGTCTCGCCCACTGGTCGCTACACCGATTGGGAAGATCCGCGTGTTCCCGCTGACAAACGTTACAAGTTGGCACCCGGAAACCTGGTGTGGCAAAAATATCCCAACTGGTTGAAATTCAATTTTGCCGAAACCAATAAAAGTCTGATTGATGTGGGTGGCTTGGAAGACAACGGTTTCTCCGCCGCAGATACCATGGCATTCACAGACTTTGGTCCGATCAAGGGCTTTGAAAAAGGTGTAGCTGCGCTTAATCCTGCGGCCTGGGATAATCCTTACGATTTTATGAACCGATTGTACCCCGGTACCCGCACGGTAAATGATCCCGGTTATACCTATGCTGTTGAAGAAGATACGGCATCGGCTTATGTGCAGGTTAATTTTGAGAATGATGATCAAGGCCTGTTTGGAATTCCCTATAAGGCTAACCTTGGCTTCCAGGTTGTCAGCACCGACAGGGTGGTCGATAAAAGCCGCGTACCGGAAGTGCTGGATAAATTCAATTCGATCGGTTACGACGATTGGCAGAAAATTGCCTATGTGTATGAGACCGATACCTTCAAAGCCAATCTGGTCGATGTATTGCCTTCCATCAACGTCAATTTATTTCCTACAGACGATACGGTTTTGCGGTTGGGTATTGCCAAAACTATTACCAATAATGATCTGGAGAATGTGGGTGCAGGTTTAAGCCTTTGGTACAGCCGTTGTCCGAAAACTTACGAAGATGGCTCACCGGTGATGGTGATAGACCCGACCACCGGTAAAGCCGTCCAGGATGATGTCGGTTGTGTAGGTGGCGGTGAAGACAAAGGCAATCCAAACATCAAACCCTGGATGGCCACCGTGTATAACCTGTCAGGTGAATGGTACTTCCACGAAAATTCCATGCTCGGGTTGGGCTTGTTTGCCATTAAAGTGGACACCGCTGTTGCAGGCTTCCAGGAGCCGCGCAATTTTGAAGATATGGACGGTATCAACCGCAATCGCTATGCGAATATTTATTCCACACAAAATACCAATGCATCAGATTTATACGGTGTGGAATTAGGCTACAAACAACCCTTCTATTTTTTACCGGGTGATTTCCTGAGTGCAACCGGTATTGAATTCAACTACACCTACTCGCACAGCAAATCCACTGAAAAAGATTTGCAAGGCAGCGCATTGCCTTTGCCCTCCAACTCGGAAAATCAAGCCAATATGATTTTGTGGTACGACAAGGCCGGTTTGAATGTACGCCTTGCCTACAACTGGAGGAGCGCAGAATTCGCAAGCCGTGGCGGAGTAAATACCAATGCCACTGTTCTCAATGTCGGGCAATGGTATGAGCCCACCGGCTATCTGGATTTATCTGTGAGTTATTGGGTGAATGACAAACTCAGCTTCACGTTTAACGGCACTAACCTGACCCAACAAGACCGAAAAAGTTACACCCAATTTAAGGATCAATTCCAATCCCTGTGGGTGCAAGAGAGCCGTTATTCAGTCGGTATAAACCTGTCTCTCTAAACCCTTCGGTTGAATGCACGGGTTAAATGTGTGGTTTTGAATGGATGAGGCACCTGACCTTATTGCAAAAAATAACAGAATTGTGGAGTAAAAAATGAAATCAAAATTAAGCTATGCGGCGCTCCTTGCCAGCGCGCTTATGTTGCAAGCCTGTGGCGGCGGCAAGATGCTGGGAAGTTCGGACGCCGAAGATCATAAGATGACACCCGAGAAAGTAGTTGACGATGGCTCGGATAAACCGCGTCCCTCTGCAACGGCGCCGGTAATGAAAACCAGTAACGATACTATTCTGGATGCGAACGGGAATGCGGTGTTGTTGCGCGGTATAAATGTGCAGTACGGCGATAACCCATTGAAGCGTGTAGATGGTATTACTTCTGCAAGGGATGTCGGTTCGAACGTGGTGCGTATCCAGCTGCGCGAAAACACTACTGCACCTGAATTAGAGGCTGCGCTGAACCGGGCCGGCCAGCAAGGTCTGGTGGCAATTCTCAGCCTGTGGGAACCAAAACCCAAATTGGCCTGTACCGATAATGAAGACGAGCTGGCCAATGTTGTTAACCAAGTATGGTTAAAAAAATGGCTCCCGGTCCTGGCGCAGGATCGTTACCAAAATATGATCATGATTAACATAGCCAGCGATTGGGGACCGGATGGCATTTTTGATGCGTACAGCACGGGGTACAAAGTCTATATCGATAATTACAAAGCGATCATCCGGCAATTTCGTACTGCAGGCTTCAATGTCCCTATTGTGATTGATGCTCCTTGCGGAAAAGACTTCAATGCATTTTTGGGCGGGCGCGCCAAAGAATTATTAGCGGCCGATACAAAGAAAAATCTTGTACTGTCAGTAAAAGGTTACGGCCCAAAATGGAATACCGCTGAGAAAGTGGTCAATGCATTTAATTTGCTGTCAGCAGAAAAAATGCCGGTCATCATGAGCGAATTCGGCGGATCAAATGTGGTTGAAGATGATGTAAAACATATGGATATTTTAAATAAAGCCGCCGGTGATTGGGGCTTGGCCTTATCCGTTCCCTGGGCAACAGCAACAGATAAAGCGGCCTACAATGTTCAATTAAGCCAGGCCACCAGCCTGAAAGACAGGGAGTTAAGCATTGAACTTTATGTGGCCGATGCTTACGTGAAAGACGGCACCATGGGGATGCAAGTCTATCTGCGCGATAAGGATGGCAAGTACGCGAATATGGGATGGAATTCAGCAGGCGCTTTCAAAGGCGATGCCTGGAATACATTAAATTATAAAATTAAAGACAAACCTTTAGGTTGGACTGAAGAAGGCTTTGATATTACCCAGATTACCAAAGTGGGTGTGGAGCTGGTTGCAAACGGCAAGGCACCCGAGGTTAAAGGTGATTTGAAAATTGATAACATTAAAGTTATCGAAGGCTCGGCTGCAACTGAACTTTATTCGCAAAGTTTTGATACGGGTACGGCAGGTTGGGAAACTGGCTGGGCGAATACGGTTGTCGGTAATAGCAATGGCGCGCTTTCATTGACGCGCGATGCGGGTAGTGACCAGGTAGTCGCTTCAGTAACAGGTTTAGGTTCGCAGGTAGATTTCAGTAAGGAAATAGAAATCACTGCCAAGGTGTACATTCCTGCAAGCTACACCGGTTCCTGGGTGTATTTTAAATTCTTTGCAGCGGGAACTGATTGGCAAGCAACAACCGACCTGGATGCGTCAGCTTTTACATTCGGTGGCTGGGCTGAGGTTTCCCTAAAAGCGAATTTCCCTGGCGCGACAGGTGTGGGTTTGCAGATGGGTAACCTTGCCGGCAGTACAGAAGCTGTGTTGCTGGATGATTTTAAAATCAACGGCGTTGCGGCCGCTTCCGAAAAAGTTATCGGAGTCCAATACACTGCCGATTTTGACAGTGATGCGGACGGTTGGGGTTTCCTCAGTTGGAGTACTGTCTCAGCAAAAGTGGAAGCATCCCAGGGTGCGTTAGTTATCACACCCAAGCCGGAAAGCGGGGTAATAAACCGTGTAGTGGTCGAGAAAAATAATTGGACAGCGGTTGATAAGCTGGATATGACCGACAACTTTAAATTGAAAATGCGGGTAAAAATTCCGGCCAGCTACGCTGACACTGATTATTATGTGAAAATCTTTTTGCAAGATGTCAATTGGTCCAACCACTTCGATGCCAAAATCTGGGAGAAGGATACACTGGTTGCCGGTGAATGGAATGACCTTGAAGTGGATGTACAATTCCCGGCAGGTTTTGCAAAAGAAGGCGCCCCTAAACACTTTGGCTTTGAAGTTGGCGGTAACGACAAGGCAGATGCCGTACTCGTAGACGACTTTACCATTGAAGGCCCGGTACCGGTTGAAAAAGAAGAAGTTGTTGTCGATTTGATTGATTTCTTTTATTCCAACCACTTCCAAAATGCAGCTGTTGATTTTGCAGAGGGCGGTTTAACCAAAGAAGGTCTTGCTGACAGCTACACGCTGGAACAAAAATTCAAACCCTTCGGATGGTTGGCCTGGTCCTGGATTGGAAATGCAGCCGGATTTGAAGGTTGGGATTTGTCCCACTCTGAAAGCTCATCAGCCGATCTCACTGAACGTGGTGAAGACATCGTCAATGGCAAGGGCGGTTTGGCAGAAACCTCTGTTCCGGTGTTTAACAAGCCGTAATCCTTCCCTGAAATCGAATACCTCTCGTATTCGATTTCTCTATTTCTTGCAGCGCATTTCCCGGAGCGGGGATGCGCTTCCTCTATCCAGTGTTCCCCCTCATGCACATATTCAGTTCATCCCTTCGATGTTCTTGTGCGACCACCTTACTACTGGTACTGCTTTGATAGTCCTACGGTGTTATCTTCGTTTCCTGGTCTAGTAAGGCTTTATTAGCAAGACTTATCCCATAATATTGGCCTTTATAATCATTTTTTTCTCTGTAATCGAAAATCATTGGCGATAAATTTTAAGATTTTTGGATTATCTTGTCAGGATTCAAGTATACAAGTAACGATATCAGCTGTTTTTAACAGCCATTTCCAGATTCAATTTTGATTTTTTGTTTCTTTTGGAAACAAAAAATCATCCATTCTTATAAAAAATACACTCTTATATACATTTACCTGGCCAAGTTCTGGTTTTTGTTTTTTGTCACCCTTAGAATGTAATCGGTTTCATTGGCTGTATGCTGCTTATTGGAAAGCGGATAACAAAATGCTGAAAACGTGTTTTAACAATAAATAATCCCGATTTGAGGTGACTGATGATGATTTTACAAAGGCTATACCGGGGTAAGTCGTTGCTTTTGATGGCATTCGTACTCGGTGCATTAACCGGGTGTTTAGATAAGGCAAAAACAAATTCGGATGCTGTCTCCTATACACCGGAGGCCCGTGCCCTGGGCGTCATAGCGGGCGAAGGCGGGGAATATTCTCCGGGCGAACCAATTACCCTGACCGGGCGCCTCACCGGTACGGTAGCTACCGAGACAATACTATGGGAACAAATTGAAGGCACCAGGGTGGAAGGTGTCAGCGATTGGACCCAACCGAGCATCAGCTTCAAGGCGCCTGCGGTCAGCGGTATCGAATCGTTAAAATTCCGCATTTCTGCACGTACGGCTGCAGGTGCAGTCATTAACGGGGCAGATGGTAAACCCCTGGCCAGTGAGGTTGAGGTTAATGTTTACGATAAATCCTTACTGATAGCGCTGGAAGCAGAGGACACCGCTTTTGCAACCGCCATAGGCGTGCCGTTGGTCGCTAATGGCAATGCCAGTTATGTGACGGGGGCTGTGGGCTCCCATACGGCAGATGTGACTCCCGGCTCCAAAGTATCTTACAAGATAGCTTCAGGCAGCAAAGTCGGTGATAAAACCCTGAAGGCAGGTTTTTATTTGTTGTACGTCCGCTACGCGATTCCGTCAGGCTACGGCGATAAGATGGCCCAGGTGACGGTAAATGGTGTTGCTACTGATGTGCAATTCTATGCAAAAAGCGCGTGGGAAAAAGCGCGTGTCGGTACCATCAAATTAAACGAAGGCGATAACACCATTGAAGTCGGTGGCGGCTGGAGTTATTACCGTATTGACAGTATTTTGTTGCTTCCCGCTCCCGCTCCACTCAAACCCCTTCCGATATCAGTGAAGTTGGTTAACCCCAATGCAACATCTGCCGCAAAAGATTTGATGGCATTTCTGGTAAGTAACTACGGTTATAAAACTATAAGCGGCCAAACTGAATATATAGATTACAACAATAACAAAACCGGCCTGCGTGAATTTGACAAAGTGGTAGAAATTACTGGCGGTGCTGCTCCTGCCATTTCTGCGTTTGATTTTATTGAATATTCAAGTTCCCGTGTTGCCTGCGGTACCAATCACGGCACCTTGTCGGAAGACATGATTGAGGCGCACAAAAATAAAAATGTCATTCTGGCTCCATTGTGGCATTGGAACGCACCGACCAAATTAAAAGATACAAACTGTAATGGCTCCGGTGACACCGCCTGGTATTCAGGTTTTTACAGTACGGCTACCAACTTTGATTTGAAAGCGGCATTGGCTGATACAAACGGTGCGGACTACCAGGCCCTGCTTGCTGACATAGATATTATTTCAGCTGAGCTAAAGAAATTTTCTGATGCCGATATTCCGCTGTTATGGCGTCCGCTACACGAGGCGCAAGGTGCCTGGTTCTGGTGGGGCAAATCCGGCCCGGAAGAGTTAAAAGCCTTATGGGTATTAATGTATGACCGCATGACTAAAGTGCACGGCCTTAATAATTTAATTTGGGTTTTCACTTATTCCGGCAGTGCAGATGAAGCCTGGTACCCAGGTGATGATTATGTCGATATCGTAGGTTACGACGGCTATGACGGCAAAAATGCAGCCAATCCATTTAAAAACCAATTCTCTACTATTAAAGATCGTCACGATGGTAAAAAGTTAGTTGGCCTGACAGAGACCGGCACCATTCCCGATGTGAAAATCATGCAGGAACAAAATGCATGGTGGGCATTTTTTGTTACCTGGAATTCAACTAACAGCACTGAGTATGGTCCAGCCAATGCAGACCCTGCGATAGTGAAAGCCAGTTATGCCAATGAAAACACAATCAACCTTGATGATGTTCCCGGTGGTCGCACAAAAGTTGAAGCTGGCTTATTTGATGGCTTTGAAATTCCTACCCAAGGTTGGGAAGCACAACTAGCCTGGAGCCCTACGCCAGGTATTAAAACATCATCCAATTGGTCTGCTAGTGGTTTAAATACTTTGGCTTTAACAAAGGATTTAAGTAAAGAAGCGGCACCGTCAAATGTAGTGTTCCAGATTTATCCAGCGGGCGGTGTTGATGTTACCGATAAGAGCAAACTCAAAATCAGTGTGAATTCAACCAATTCAGGTTCGGGCACAACTGCTTATTTATTTGTGAAACATGGTGCAGATTGGATTTGGGCATCAACGTCACCAGTGGCTGCACATGCAGCAACACTCGAAATAGATATTTCTGCATATGACACTCTGGCGGGCTACGGTGTTGTGTTTGAAGGTTTTGATAACACCAGCACTGCCGCAAATTTCTTTATCGATAAAGTTGAGCTTGATAACAGCGTAATCGCTGACTTTGAGCCCCAGGTATCCGGCTGGGAATCGCAAGTCAGCTGGTCATCGACTGCAGGCGTGACTTTATCTTCTGCATGGAAAAATACCGGTGAGCATTCGTTAGCGCTTATTAAAGATTTAAGCAAAGAAACGTCACCATCCAATGTTGTATTCCAGGTTTATCCGCAGGGTGGCATTGATGTAAGTGCTGCAAATAAATTGAGCTTAAGTGTAAACACAACAGACTCCGGTGCGGGCACCACCGCCTATGTTTTTGTCAAGCATGGGGCAGATTGGGTTTGGGCATCTACATCACCTGTCTCTGCTAATGCGGCGACCATTGATATAGATGTTTCTGCTTACGATAGCCTGGCAGGTTTTGGCGTGGTGTTTGAAAATTTTGACAGCTCAAGCACCGCGGCAAAATTTTATTTGGATACTGTGAAGCTCGACAGCCAGGTCCTTTACGATTTTGAAGGAACAGGCGCCTGGGAATTCCAGGTTAACTGGGCCCCTGCCGCGGGAATCCAGTTGGCAACAGATTGGACTAAATCAGGTGCTTACTCTCTTGCAGGTGTAACGCAACTCACATCTGGCGATGACAATGTGATATTGCAAACTTATCCGGCCGGCGGTGTGCTCCTGGGTAATATCAGCAAATTAAAAATATCTGCACACACTGTCGATGCTGGCTCCGCCGTACAAGCTCAATTATTTGCTAAAGATAAAGATGGAAACTGGAAAGATGGCGGTGCTGTAAACCTTGTTAACGGTAGTGCAGATCTGAGCCTCGATATTTCGGAGTGGGATGAGCTGAGTGGATTCGGTGTTCGTTTTATGGGCCCGACCAACACGACGACGGAATCAAAATATTACATCGATGATGTGACTTTTGAATAACTCCTCATCAGCCCTATGAACTGACGCTCACTGCAGTGGGCGTCACCGAAAAATAAACAAGCAAATAGGAATGAATCATGTCTTTCCAACTTAAAAAATTTAACAGTAAATTACTTTCTGCCAGTATCGCTGCGGTACTTTTACAGCAGTCAGGCGTAGCCTTGGCGCAAGCGGATGCTGAGGTCGATGAAATTGTTGTTTCCGGTATCCGTGAAGCAACCAGAAATGCAATTGATATCAAACGCAATGCTGCTTCAGTGGTGGACGCAATTTCTGCCACAGATATCGGCAAGTTACCTGACGCCACCATCGCCGATTCATTGCAGCGTGTTACCGGTGTGCAGATTACACGTTCAGGTGGTGAAGGTACGGGTGTGAATATCCGCGGTAACAGCAACGTCACTACAACGCTTAACGGCGAACAAATGCTATCCGCTGGTTCAATTACGACGGTATCTCCGAACTTTGCCGATGTTCCTTCCACCATGGTTTCCGGCATAGAAGTGTTTAAATCAGCAGAAGCCAAAAATGTGGTGAGCGGGCTGGCCGGTACGGTTAACTTAAAAACAAACCGCCCGTTTTTACTACGCGATGGTTTTACCGCCGTGGGTAAAATAGAAGCCGCACAAGGTGCATTAGGTAAAAAAACGGACGGTACTTTTTCAGGATTTTTGGGTTACAACAATAATGGAGAATTTGGTGCATCACTGAACGTTTCCAAAGGCGGCAGCTACCTTGCAGATTATTGGAACGGCTCACAAGGCGGCGAGCCTGGCCGTTGGTCCGGCTGGCGGAATATGGCGACCGAAGCTTCAGGTTTTGTGGTGGATAATGTTGATGTCAACCGCGATGGCGATACCGACGATGTTTACTATTCATTTGAAGGCCACCAGGCCGCTAACCGTTTTATTGATCGTGACCGCACCGGTATTAATGGTTCTTTCCAATACAAAATTAATGATGCCTTCGAGCTGACCGGTGATGCGTTTTACACTAAGCTGGATGAGCATGTGTATATGGCTGCGTTTGTTGCCGAGCAATCCTGGCAAAAGACCATCGGTTGGGCAACGCCCGATGTCGCTACCATGAGTTCATACCCGAACCTTACGCATGATTCAGAAACAGATGAGGTCATTGCTAACCCCGGTAATTTGTACACCATGCAGTCGGCCTTGTGGCAAACCCGATTGGTCAAAACGCAAAACCAGACCATTGCGACCGAAAAAGAAGCCTTGAATACCAATATTGAATTGGCTTACGACAATGGCGGCCCGTTAAAAGCCAAATTGCGCTGGATTCGCGGTGAAGCAAAAAATGATTTGTCCAACAGCACCGTTGATTCAACTTTGACTGACGGTTCGCAAATCAACGATCTCTATCGCCCTGCACACGGTGAAACCAGCTGGGCCAACCCCTGGGGTTATGGTGGCCTGGATGCAACCTTGCCCGACGGTACGGTTGCCGCTGATAGCTTCACCCAAATTCCCATCGGCATTGACTATTACAACGGCAAACAAAATTGGGCGCTACCAACCCAGGCACTGCCGGTCACAGCGGCTGATGGCACAGTAACTTATCCAAATGAAAGGTTCGGCAGCAACCTGGATCGTTACAGTCCCAAATCGGCTAATTTAACCGGTACTTACACCAACGCTGATTTAAATATTGTGCGGTTCGATGGCTCTTACACGTTCGATTCCGCGTTGTTTAATACCATCAACTCCATCGAATTCGGCGCAAGGCGCGGTGAGCGCAATGTGGCCAAAGACGGATGGATCGGCGGCCTGCTAAGAACCAACGAATACGGCGATGCGTTTGTTGCGCGTTGGAAAGATACAGTGTCGCCCGCTCCATTGACGGGCGAGTCTTATGTCTCTCCGATTTCATTTACTGAGTTAAATGAGAAAGGCATGATCAAAGGCATCAGTGATTTTTACGGCACGACCGGTTTGGGCACTATGTATTTTATTGACCCCAAGGCGATGGATAATCCGGTGGCCTGGCACAATGAAATTTATGGTCCGCATATCCTTGTTCCCGACGCTGCCAATGTGTACGACATCAAAGACGTCACTACCAGCGCCTATGTGCAAGCTAATATCGAACATGACCTTTTTGGTTTGCCGCTCAAAGGTAATGTGGGCCTGAGATACATTGAAACGGAATACACGATTTTGCAAAGTATCGCCGGCAGTGGCTCTTCCGGTGTGTTTGGTGGCAAAACCTATTTATTTGGCCCGGGAATGGTGGCCGCAGTGGGTGATACTGTTTCATCCGTTAATAAATACGATGATTTCCTGCCCGCCATAAACTTGTCTCTGGATTTATCTGACGAACAGAAATTACGTTTTGCATTTACCAAATCCATAGGTACGCACGACACTGATTCGCTGGGCGGCGGTTTGAATGTTAACCGCGTAAACTCCTGTGAAATTACCCGTCCCAACGGCGGCCCGGTGGCCTGTGCAAGTTCCGGCAGCCAAAATGGTAACCCGGCCTTGTTGCCAAACCGTCAATACAATGCTGACTTGAGTTACGAATGGTACTTTAGTGATAGCAGTATGTTGAGTGTGGGAGTTTTCTGGGTACAGGGTTTGACCAAAATCGAAAATACAAAAATTGCCCGCTATGACATTACCGATGATGACGGCGTTGTGCGCGGATACGATCCGGAAACCGGTAAATTCAATGGCTATGTGTTGATTGATTCCACAGTCAGTTCAAAGGTGAAGGGCGATGCCACCAAAGGCCTTGAATTGGGTTACAAACAATCATTCGATTTCTTGCCAGGTTTCTGGAGTGGTTTTGGTATAGACGCAAACTTTACCTACTCGCCAAGCGAAGGGGGAGATACAGATTACTACGGTGATACTTCACCGGGTGTCAGTAATTCCAAGTACCAATCCAACCTGGCCTTGTGGTACGAGAAGGATGGTTTGCAGGCGCGTATAGCGCACAACTACCGCAGTGAAATGTATATGGGCAAGACCCAACAGGGTGCCTATGTGTTCGCCTATTATCAAAAGCCCACCAACTATGTTGATGCATCTGTCAGTTATGAGTTCATTGAAAATATGACCCTGTCACTGCAAATGACCAACATTACCCAGGAGCATCAGGAACTCTATAACCAGTGGGAATCGAACGTCGACTCCCGCTTTTATAACGAGCGCCGCACAACCTTGGGTTTACAGGTTAAATACTAGGACAGGTTAGGCTCCATCCTTGGTACAAGTCGGGGATGGTGCCAGGAATCGGGTGTAGTGGCATTTCTTAAGTGCAACTATTTGTTTCTGATCCAAACGTTTTTCAAGGAGTGACCGGTTGCTTTTATGCGTCCTGCTTAAAGGTGACTTTTTTGCATCTTAACGGATGCGTGTAGTGTTTTAGTCTGCTGTTGTTTTTTTGATGCCCCGGCTTGCCGGGGCTTTTTTATGTCGCCTGGTTACCGAATTGCTCCAAATTGCCGGTTAACCCCGGTATAGTTCGCGCATAGCCTATCTGCTCTTTCGTGTAAGGATTCCTCATGTCTGTACAACTCAATGCCCAAGCCCGCCGCCTTGAAAACTGGATTAAAAACGATGCCATCCCACTCTGGCTGGCGCGCGGTTTAAATCCTGAAAACGGCGTGAACTACGAACGATTGCTGCCTAACGGCGACGTTGATTTTGATTCAAGCGTGCGCGTGCGCGTGCAGGCGCGCCAGGCTTTTTTCTATGCACTGGCAGCTTACCGCGGCTGGTGCGATGCGGGTAAAGACGTAGCCCAGGGTTTGTTGACCTACGTACAAAACCATGCGGCACATCCTGCGGCGGGCGGCGGTTATACACATTTGTTAAATAAAGATTACCAGGTGGTAGACACCAAGCAGGATCTTTACGACCACGCCTTTTTTCTTTTGTCCAACGCCTGGGTGTATCGCGCCTGTGGCAGCGCCAGCGCCCTTGCTGAAGCTGAAAGGCTGGTTGCACACCTTGATGCAAAATTTGGCTCAAGTGTGGGCGGTTGGATTGAAGGCGATTATGAATATGCCTGCCGTCGCCAGAACCCTCACATGCATTTATTTGAAGCCTTCCTGGCGCTATACGATGCCACAGGTAATGCGAAGTGGCTGGCACGTGTTGGGGAAATTTTTGCGCTTTTCCAAACCCGCTTTTTTGATGCAGAAAAACAAGTCCTGTTTGAATTCTTTGAAGAAGACTGGACGCGTTGTGTTGATGCAAAAGGCGACATCGTAGAACCTGGCCACATGATGGAATGGGTATGGTTGCTGGATTGGTACAGCCGCCGCAGTGGCCGTCCCGTTGCCCACTACACCAAAGCACTTTATGAAAAAGGCCTGGAAATCGGCATGGATAAATCCGGCCTGTTATTTGATGCGGTCGCGCCAGACGGCCGCGTAATAGACCCCAAAAAACGCTGCTGGGGAATCACGGAGCTTATCAAAGCGAGCCTGGTACAAATGCGGGCGGGCAACCCCAAAGCAGAAGCAGTTGCAATCAAAGGCGTAGACGATCTCTTCACCTACTACCTGTGCGCCAGCACACCAGGTTCCTACGTAGACCAACGCGGCGCACAAGATGAAGTCGTAGTCGATGTCGCTCCAGCAAGCACTTTGTACCACCTGATCGTACTAGCGGTGGAATTGATTGATCACTGTGAGGGCAGGGTGTGATTGCTCTGCAAGCGAAAAAGTAAACACCAACGTCATCCTCGCACAGCGGCAATTCAGTCGTGATTGTTTAATGCCATGAACATTTAATCTTATGCCTACTTCTATGTATGAAAATTAGTGCTACAAATGGTGCTAACAATGCAATTGACGTTAGCCAAGACTCAATTTCTGATGCGGAATTAAAAGTATACCGCGTTTCTACAGATTCCTTTACTGGCTTTTCTGCTTCGCGTTTTGAATAGCTTGTACATTGTGATAAAGGAAAAAATAGACAGAAAATTAGCAAAAATGAAAGTAGTAACTTTAATTTTACGATAATGGTCATTTCCTTTCCCTGCTTAACACCTGAATTAAGCCGCGAAGCGAAGCAGTGTCGTCTGGAGCCATTTGTTACGTTTTTGATATTTTGCCGCATTGTTTGCATTTGATGCCATCTTTGACCGGAAACAGTGGGAAGCCCAGACCTAGGAATGCCAAAAACGCCCAGCGACGACCAATTTGATAGAACTCGGTATCGCTGCTTCCGCAGTGTGGGCATACCTTTGCTTCAATACCATGCTCCTCAGCTAAATCCTTTTCCCGATTCTCGGCTAAGACGGCAAGCGCGACCTCTGCGTAAGCTTCTGGAACTTGAAGCCTTACACCTCCAAGAGCATTAGAGTACAGCCACTGCATATTTATTGTGTGTTCGTCCACTATAAAAGAAGGTATGCCTTCAGAGTCTAAGCGCGTTTTAGCTATATGAGCTTCATATGGGAAGCTATATCGCGACACAGTTATTAGCATACTGACCAACTAAACGTAACGTTAATTTCAGCGGCAGCACAATGAGCACCGCGAATGAAAAAGTGCAATAGAAAAACTGTCCAAGGAGCGAAGCGACTGGTGCTGCAAAGAGTTTTTATGCGCCACAATTAAACTTCCAAGGCACACCGAAACGGTCTACAACGATTGCGTAACAAGACGAAAAAAATGTTTTTTGAGGCGGTAAAATTATTTCACCGCCAACAGAAAACTGCTCAAATAGGGATTTAACCGTACTTTCATTGTTCACCCCTAACAGTATATTAAAACCTTTCGGCTTTTGATATTGTTCCAGTTTAACGTCACCGCCAGCTAGTTCAATTCCCTCAATTAAGATATTTGCATGAACAATTTTATATTGCCATTCTTCGGAGACGCTTGCTGCGACAGGAGAATCTTTAAACTCCAGCATTGTGCCAATAGTTCCATTTAAATGCTCTGCATAGAACTCAAAGGCTTCTTTGCATTGACCATTAAAACCAATGTGAAATGAAAGACTCATATATTTTCCTTTACAACTTTAGAGTTTTGCTTTTTGCTATTTCGGTTTAACCGAAGCTTTTAAGTTTTAATTTCTTGCCACACATAACGTCGATTTCAGCGGCAGTTTTTAAGTTGCGGTTTTATGGAACACTCTGAGCAGCAAAACCATAAAACCGCGACTTAAAAACTATCCAGCCACGAGGTAGCGATGCTTGAGCGACTTGTTAGCGGCCACGACGACTCTCCAAATCTTGGATAAATTGGCTCTTGTCTTTTGGTGAGATCATTATCGACTGACCACGACCATAATCTATCCGGAGCCGATCCAGAGAAAGAGCAGGACTGGATAACGGGTTAGAAGTCGGTGTAATAGTTGTTATCTGCTCAATTGGCACACGCCATTTGAACGGGCCACACCTCACCAACAATGTTGTATTGCACAATGTGTAGTTCGTGCTCGTCATGAGCCATAAAGGAAGTCCCGAGCCAATGATGAGCGCCGGCAGCGTTGCAAATGCAATAAGGCATGCAATCACAGCTGCAAGCAAGATCGTTCCAAGCCAAGCATCTATCTTTGATTTATAAACTTGTTCCATTTCTTTACTCCCGCTAACGCCGGACTAAGCGGCAGTTTTTAAATTGTAGTTTTGTGGAATACTTTTGCGCAGCAAAACCACAAAACTGCGACTTAAAAACTGTCCAAGGAGCGTAGCGACTGATGCTTGAGCGATTTGTTAGGCATTTATTTATGGCATAAAAGGTTATACCGAAAATATAAAGATAACTTAATACAATACGACTCAAAAAAACAATTGGAAAAATGGATTTTCGTATAGATAAAATGATAAAAATTTACGATTCTATAATACATACAGCTTTATGATTTACTGCTTTTTGTCTCTGGTGTGTCTTGGCATATTGCGCAATGTCGGCCTCTACGTGATTGATAGATGCGACCTAGAACGAAAATTGTGGCTGTAATTACAGACCAAATGGAACCCTGAATAATTGAGTCAATAAAATTATTTCCCTTTAGCATTTGAGCGCCGCTAATAATAAGGAATGCAGCACATAAAACAACAAAAAAGCGTTTTACCCAAAATTTTGTTCCCACGATGAAGTTCCTTATTTGATTTGCATAACGCCGAGCTAAACGGCGGCTTTTAAGTTGCACTTTTGCCGAACAATGAGCGAAGCGAACGGCAAAAGTGCAACTTAAAAACCGTCCAGCACGCGAAGCGTGCGAGTTTGAGCGACTTGTATGATTGATTCCAACAGTTTTCTTTCAATTTATAAAGCGATAAGGTGAGACCCATACCTGCGCCAACAGGTATTCAGCAAGGTAGCCCGATGAACGACCGGGAAACAAGTGTAA